>OBUW01000441.1_pt1 | contig 22669 bp, 11 predicted proteins | sample 1475761 | NCBI WGS metagenome assembly OBUW01 (sample SAMEA2579908, study PRJEB22360) | human gut metagenome | biome: human gut; feature: human-associated habitat; material: faeces | place: Denmark | collected 2008/2010
TTGGACCGGTTGGTTCAGTGGCTGGGGTAGATTCAGTACCTGGCTTAGTGTTTGGGCCAGTTGGAGAAGTACCTGGAGTAGTGTTTGGACCAGTTGGAACAGTAGCAGTGTCAGTACCTGGTTTAGTGTTTGGGCCAGTTGGGGAAGTACCTGGAGTAGTGTTTGGACCAGTTGGAACAGTAGCAGTGTCAGTACCTGGTTTAGTGTTTGGGCCAGTTGGGGAAGTACCTGGTTTAGTGTTTGGAACAGTGGCAGTTGGAGTTGGAAGAGTGACAGTTTCAGTACCTGGAGTAATTGTAACGGTAGTTGGTGGAATAGTAGCAACAGTAGTACCTGGAGTTAAAGTAACAGTAGTAACACTACCACCCCAGGTGACAACACCAGTAGTATAAGTACTAATCACAATTGTGGTATGAGTTTCAGGAATTCTGGTAGTACATGGTTTTGGAGGTGGACATTTTTTACCACCACATGGACTTGGAGGAATAGTTGGTGGTGGTGGTCTTGGGAAAACACAGTTAAGAAGACCTTCAACAATTGGAAGAATACAAGCAGATGATGTTGAAGCAAGCACAGTTGCTGCAGCGACGTTAGAAAACTTCATTTTTCAGTGATGGAGTGGGTGAAGAAGAAGAAGTTTCTTTATTTGATGATGTTGAAAAAACTTGAACTAAAAGAAAAAAAAAAAAAACCAAGATTGAATTGTAGAATTTGAAGGATATTGGTAACCCTATTTATAGTTTTATCTTGATGATGATTTTCTCTATGAGAGGATAATTGACATCCACACTCGTATTAGCAAATTACCACTTGACATAAATTGTTGAAACTCAATTCTCTGTCCCATTTCAACTTACCAACTGAATATTTCCATTATGTAAACAGCAATAAAGTAAATTGCGTTTCGAAATCAAATGAAATGGGGGTCCACATCATTATTGTTTTTATTTCTTCTTTTTTTTTGCAGCAAAATAGACTTAACAAAACTAGTCAGGATTGAGATGTTTTGTGTAATTTTGTTTGTTTATTGTTCGTTCAAAAGGATTTACGCACCCACAGCATACCAATATGAAGCTGAAAAGTAGAAACTGTCAATCTAACATTCAACAACAGCAGTAAATCTAAAAATAAAAATATTAACTGTTTACCAGTATAGTAGACAATTTGTGGGAAGATGATATGTGGAGGTCTGTCATTCAGAAACACTGAGAAAGCTCAAACAACAAAGTGAAAGTTGTTGATATTTTTTTTTTTTTTTCAAGTTGTTGTTGTTGGGTGTTGAAAACTAGAAATATTTATTTTCTCTCCTAAAGAATATTTGTTCAATACACGCCCTACTTGTTTCATTGTCAAGTTTCAATGACAGATGTATTATCCTCTTAATCCACTTGGTATCTCTCTTATTTATTTACTGTTTTTTTCAATTGTGTTTTTGTAAATGTATAAAGTCAGTTTTATTACCTATCTACTGGTGATGTTCTACATTACAAATTTCCTACCAATTGTTGTATGTATAGTCGTGTGATCTGGCTATTCTTCATTTGCAACATCTTAAAATGTGAATTAAACCACCATAAAAAGAAATCTAATTGGAACTTTGTTATAACAATCAGCAAAGATTTACCATTACCCAATTTTAAATTTGAAAAATAAAACAAAGCTGAAACTTACATTCAATTTCTATGGGATGTTCTTGCTGGTTCCATTTTCGATTGAGAGATTTAATTAACACAGTTAGTTAGTTGTTGTTGGTGGGTGCAGATGAAATCTCAAATGATTAAGTCATATCTGTAGATAATAAATAAATAAGATTTGAGAAAAAGAGACTTGTTAATGCAGGTTATTTGATTACTTTAATGTCATTAAACAGCCATAGCCAAATGACAAAACTAGTGAATACGAAAGCTTATGATCAATCTTTCACATTATCATCATTTGCAGAGTGCATAGGGATGGACAAACAAGATTGTTATGAAATACTCAACCACAATGTAAACATGTTCAATTAACTTTCTGTATTTGTCAACTAATAGACTAAAGATGCAATTAAGCTTTAACAATAGAGAATGATTGGTATTCATCTATAAAGCAATTGAATAAGGGGTTGTTGAATGAAACTTTTAAGCGAGTGGAGTGGACTAAATGCTCAAGCTCAAAGGAACGGCTGGTAAGAGCTAGTTTGAGCAAACATTTTTTTGTTTTGTCAGGGATATCTCAATTGGGATTTTATTCAGCTCAATTCGTTAGTAAATTCGGTGTATTGTTGCATATAGGCATATATCAACAAATGAGTAAGGCAAAGAGCCACAGGTTTCAGAATATTGGTTGACAGCAGCAAGGTTATTTTCTGTTTAAGTATGAGTCTATATTGCTCCTGTTGTTGAGTATTGTCTTGTTGAAGAATAAATTGGAGTTGTAAATCATTATTATACTCACTTTTTGATTGGCATTCAGATTTGCAACAATTGTTTTTTTTTCTGTCAGGCTTAATGAAACATACTTTTAAAAATGAGGCGGTTTAAAGTGCTTAAGTTTCTAAAGAAAATGTGGGATAGACAGCAAAAGTTTCATTGGTATTTCCTTTTCACCAAGTTGAAGAGTTGAATGGTTTTGTTTTTTCAAACAGGAGTATGATCTTTGTCTTAATTGTTGACAACATCTTTTGGTATGGCTTACTCTAAAAGAGCTTGAAGGGGGGGACATCCCCCTCTATCAAAGTATCAAATGCTACCCCAGAGAAATTATTACCAGCCATTCACGCTCTACTAATTTATATATGATGAGTTTATTAGATAGCTCGTAATATAGTGGATAGTTGTTAGATATATTCTGAAATATTTTTTTGGTGGTGATTTTCAACAAATTTTCACTGAAAAATAATTTATTGTTAAAAACATGAAAATAAGTAAACTATGAGAAGTATATTTTACCTTAATCTTTTGAAAAATATGAAAATTAAAAAACCCACTATACCCGAATCTTCATGTGTTTGGATTTCTCTAATAGCACAGAATTCAGTGTTGATAATGAAATACACCAAAAGTTTTCCCGTCGAAGGAAAATAACTGTACCTATTTGCTCTGTTGTTCTTTTTGATCAAGTTTCCACAGGAACACCTCCGACAACTGAGTGTGATATAACTACAATTTACACAGAAGTTGTTAATCTAAAAGCAGTTCCCCAATCACTTTTAATTTCTTGCAGTTATATTTGTGTGTGTGTTGAATTATCTCCAACTTCTTTAAATCACACTCATTATCAATCAATGTGTTATCAGGAATCTCCGACGGAACAAAATTATGTATGGATTTTGATATTGAACGTGTGTCTGATATTATTTTTTTTTCAACACACGCAGACAAACAAACAAATTCCGTGATAAACACTAAAAGAATAAAACTTAAATTAATAAACACTTTCTTTATCACTTATCTCATTGATATATATTAGTTGTTGTTGTTGTTGTTCCATTTCAAAAATTATAAAATTAACCACCAAAAACCTCAACTTAATATCATAGATACTTTTTTTTGTTTATCCATATTTCATTTAACCTAGCACATATTAACATTTCAAATTCAATTACTTTTATTCAACTATGACTCAAAAATCCATTAAAGTTTGTGTTTTCTGTGGATCTTCATTTGGTAACAAACCTGTATACGCTGAGGAAGCCAGTAAATTCGGTAAGGCATTAGCTGATAAGAAATGGGGGCTAGTTTATGGTGGTGGGTCCACCGGATTAATGGGAGCCGTGGCTAGTGGATGTGCCACTAATGGTGGATACGTTCATGGAATCATCCCTGAAGCATTAATCAGTAGAGAAAGAACTGTTGATGAAGAAGCATTCAATGCTAAATTGAAATCATCAATTGATAATCATGATGGCTCAACTCCAATTCCTGATTCTAAACAATATGGCAAAACAACACTAGTTAAAGATATGCATACTCGTAAAAGATTAATGGCTCAAGAAGCCGATGCATTTGTGGCATTACCAGGTGGGATTGGACTGATTGATGAATTGGCAGAAATAACTACTTGGTGTCAATTAAATATCCATGGTAAGCCAATTGTGGTTTATAATGTCGATGGTTATTATGATAATTTTTTTAAAATGATTCAAGGTTTTGTTGATTGTGGATTTTTAAGTGAAAAAAATGGTCAAATTATTAAAGTTGCTAATTCAGTGGAAGAGGTTCTTGAAATCATTGAAAATTATGAAATCCCAGAAGGTAGATTCAATTTGAAATGGGAAACTACTTAGAATTTATATGGCAATTTAGGTTTCGGATATACGTATATTTTATATGGCATACACAATAAAGGTTGATTCCAAATTGTAGGAGCTTCTCCAACAGAAAACCTTGCATATTATGCAATTGGACGTTAGTTCTCTCCAATACTAATAGAAATGAGTGAGGTTTTTGTGTTCATTAAACAAAATGACTCAACAATTAATATTAAGCGATGCAATTGTTATTGTTAAATCACCAACATTAATTCCAATTGGGCGGAGAGAGAGAGAGATGAGGAGGAGTTTTGTGATACATTTCACAATCACCAATTTTTTTATTCAGACTCGCACGGGACTAAAAGTCCGAAATCTTTTTCTCTTTTTAACAAATGACAACAATTATCTAAACCATACGAATATCACCAATATATTTATTATTATTATTATTATCTATAAACTCTATAAACTCAATGAGGGTTATATTCTTCTTCATCATGTTCATCATGAACATGGAATAAATCCTCAAATTCATCTTGAGGAATCTCTACTTGAGATAAATAACCAGTTGCCACATCATATAACATCCCCCAAACTTCAATTTCATTCTTCTTTAATGCAACACTAGCACTAGGATGTCTTTTCAATGCTGTTACAGAAGAAATGACATTTAATTCAGCCAATTTTTTGGCCTTTAATTTAGGATCTTGATTATATTCTTCTAATAATTTTAAATTAGCAGCACGAATATGTCTAACTGGATTTAACCATAAATCTAAAACACCACCAATTTTTTTCTTTGATAATGATGCCCAAATACCACCACAATCAGTATGACCACAAACAATGATTTTTTTCACTTTTAATACATCAATAGCAAATTGTATAACCCCTTGACTACTTATATCATTGGCATTGACTATATTAGCAATGTTTCTATGAACAAATATTTCTCCTGGTAATGTAGCTAAACATTGATCACCTGCTCTTGAATCACTACACCCTATCCATAATGTATGAGGAGATTGACCTTGACCATTCAAATCAAATATTTGATTACCATGATTATGTTTTATGGAATCAACAAAAAATTTATTATTATTTAAAAAATCTTGTAATGTAGATTCTGAAGATAAAGTGAAAGGAAAATTATTATGATTTCCTGAACTAACACGTACCGGATGAGTTTTAATGGTATTATTCATCCCGTTTAGGTTGTTATTATTATCAAGTAATAATGATTGATCTTTTTCAGTAACAAGATCAGATTCATGATCATGTTCCAATTGATATTTCAAAATATTTTCTCTACCCATGTTTTTACTTAATTTTGAAAACGTTCTCCTCAATTGAGATGGTGATGCCACTGATACTGGTCGTACAAGAATAGTTTTGGAAGTCAACACGATGGAAGGGATATAAACAATTTAGGATAAAAACTTTAAAAAATAAAACAATGAATTATTAAAACACAGGGAAATTCCTTAAATGAAAAAAAAAAATTGTATAATATAGTTAGTTATATCCACAGTTGACTTGTTAATTTATCAAATGCTGAAAGTAAATAAGTATAAAAACAACTTTAAGGGAAACCGTTGACAAGGAAATTAGTTGAATATATATATCTATAAGTACTTTAAAAGTATAAAAATTAATTGGAATAGTTGTTCTGGTTGTTGGGTATAAATTCAACAAAAAAGAAAGAAAAGAAAATACAACAAGATGACATATACACATCATACATATGCATTAGTATATATATATATACTACTACTAATTTAATGTTACAAAATGATCAAAAAAATTGTGGTTCAAGAAATCTTGAACTTGAAATTAATAAAAATTTGTATGTATTGTAAGTATTGACGTAAGTAGAGTCACATTATTTGATAACGAATTAAATGTTACGTTTTAGTAAATTATTATCTTAATTTTTTTTACAGTTTATCATAGATGTCACTGATAACATGCAACATTTATAAATATTTTAAAGGGAAGAAAGAAAGAAAAAAATAGAATAACATAGGGAGTAGGATTTATCCGAAACTGTGATGGAATTTGTTGAGTTCTTAATTAGGCAATATGTGAGAACATTGACGATTACCGCTATTTTGTGCACTGATACACACACGTATACATACACGTTTTTAGTTTGAACTCTTCTCTTTTTCGTGTTCTAACCGTTAATTTTTTTTTACAACACGATCAAAACCGTGACTACATTTGATTTCTCATTTTTTGCAACGCGTCTTATATCATCATCATAACCCATATTACAATTCTTGTAGTTTGATTAATCAGTTACTTCTAGTCATGACTACTAGTCCACCTATTCAAGATGATGAACAAGATGAAGAATTCAAATTAAAACAAATCATCAAAGAACAAAATTTGATTCCTCAAATCAACAACCACAATCATGAAGATGGTGCTTCTGAACAACAGCAACAACAATTTAATCAATTATCCAAAGATAAAAAGATGAATCGATTAAATAAGTTGATTGAAAAAAGTCAAATATATTCTCAAATTATTGCTGATAATATTTTACAAACTTCATTAGAACGGAAAGAAGAACAGAATAATGTAGCACCACCAGCACCAGTGCCAGCAAAATCAGATTCAAAGAACGAACTGGATACACAACCAATAAAAAAAAGAAGGAAAACTAAACCCAAATCTAAATCCACTGCTAACGGTAAACAAGACATTGTGTCAATGTTAAGTACAAATATATCTGATTCAACTAAATCTACTCGTGAAGCAATCGAGAAATCCCAAAATTCTAGTAAAATCACCAATAACAAACAACCAAAGTTAATCACTGGTGGTCAACTAAAAGATTATCAAATGGATGGATTAGAATGGTTGATAACATTGTTTCAAAATGGGCTTAATGGAATATTGGCCGATGAGATGGGTTTAGGGAAAACTTTACAATGTATTTCATTTTTAAGTCATCTAATAGAAAATGGAATTAATGGACCATTTTTAGTGGTTGTCCCCGTTTCCACATTATCAAATTGGTATAATGAGATTAGAAAATTTGCACCTAAAATCAAAGTCACAAAATATATTGGTACCAAGCAAGAAAGAAATGATATTGATTTATTACAACAACAAGAAACTACTAATATTATTTTAACTTCTTATGAAATCTCAATTCGTGATTTTAATAAACTTGTGAAAATTAATTGGAAATATTTAATTGTTGATGAAGGTCATCGTTTAAAAAACAGTCAATGCTTATTAATTAAAATATTGAAAAAATTAAATGTTTCTAATCGATTGTTATTAACTGGGACACCTTTACAAAATAACTTAAATGAATTATGGTCATTATTGAATTTCATATTGCCTGATATTTTCCATGATTTAGAATTATTTCAACAATGGTTTAATTTTGATGAATTGACTGAATTAGCAGGAGAATTAGAAGGTACAAATAATGAGGAAGATGAAGAAACTAAAAATTTGATTAAATTAAATATTCAAGAAACTTTAATTAAAAATTTACATACAATTTTAAAACCATTTATGTTAAGACGATTAAAACGTGATGTCATAAAAAACTTACCACCCAAAAAAGAATATTTACTTCATATCCCAATGACTAAATTACAGAAAAAAATCTATTATGACGCTGTAAATGATAAGTTATTTGATAGTTTGGTTGAAACAAATTTAAAAGCATTTATTAAATTCAATTATGAAGAATTGTTCAATGGATTTGATGTTGATGAATATTTAAAGACTCGTAGACAAAGGGATTCATTTATGGAAACAGGAGGTTTATCGAAATTAAGAGGATCTCGGTCTGATAGAAATTCATTGAAAAGATCATACAAGGAAGCTGATAGTGATGAAGAATTTGAAATTATGGACGCCGAAGATGATTCTTTGACTGGTAGGGGCAATACCACACCAAGTTATGATGAAGCTCTTGTTAAAATACGTCATATTAAATCAAAAACCAAAATACAATCAATACTTATTGATGCCACATATCAAGACATTTTGAAAGAAGCTAAACATTTGAAATTACAAAATTTGAAAATGATTCAACTTCGAAATATTTGTAATTCTCCCTTTATTTATTATAATTATCCTATATTGGATCAAGCTGAAGTTATTCGAAATTCAGCTAAGTTTCAAGTACTTAATCAATTATTACCACCACTTTTATCTAGTGGCCATAAAGTATTGATTTTTGCACAATTTACTAAAGTTTTAGATTTATTAGAAGATTGGTTAGAAGAATCACCATTACTGCATGGTAAAATATGTCGATTAGATGGATCGACTAATCATCAAATTAGAGATGAACAAATCTCTCAATTTAATAATAATCCTAAATTTAAAGTATTTTTATCATCTACACGAGCTGGTGGATTAGGAATTAATTTAGTTGCTGCTGATACAGTAATTTTAATGGATAATGATTGGAATCCACAAATGGATTTACAAGCAATTGATCGAGTTCATAGAATTGGTCAAATTAATCCTGTGAAAATATTTCGATTCGTTATTAAAGATTCAATTGAAGAAGTATTGATTTCTCGATCAGGATCAAAAAGATTTCTTGAAAGATTAGTTATTCAAATGGGTCAATTTAAGTTTAGTAATTTTAATAAGAAATTAACGGCGGCAACAACGGCTAATGAACAAGGTGCAATTAAAAATGATTGGAGTATTAATGACATGATGGAATTGAGTAAAATACATTTTAAATCAACACAAAATGGACAAACCAGTCAAGATTCAGCAGAAGAAGACGAGAAAATATTGTTATCTGATCAAGAAATTGATGAGTTATTAGATCGCTCAGTGGAATGTTATAATTCAATTGACGATTCTAAATTTGACAAAGTTAAAATATTTGAAACGGTCAATAACATGGATAAATAGTAGTAATATTAAGGAATAGTTTGTGAATATACAGGAAATTGATATAGATTATATAAAGTTGAAGGATATATAAGCTTAACTGTAGTATTGACAATTTCTGAAATCATTTAGTGATCTTGTATGGGATCCCTTATCACGTGCCACTTATTCTTTCATTTAACGATATAAACTTTGCAACCAAATTCTTACAACACAATCTTTCAAAAGAAAAAGAATTCACGTAACACTCGTTTCATTCAAATATATTATACAATAGATATATATACAAGTTTCATTAACATCCAATTATATCATTTATCATTATCTATTAAGTCCTCTCCTTTGTCCAAAACTTCATAATAATTATAAAATTGATAAAGTTTTATTACGCCAATTAATTGCTGTAAATACAGCTCCATAACTCCAAGTCAATTTTTCTGCGCCTTGCATGAATCCAATATATTTATTAAATTGTTCATTCATATCACCATTATTATCAACATGTTTTTGAACAACTTTTAAAAACCCATCAGCATAATGGAATAATTTATTGATTAATTCATCATATAATTTATCATCTTTATTGATGATCATCATTGGATGTCCATTAATATGGGCTTCAAATTTTAGTTCATTATTGGAAATTTCTGTTGCACTGACACTGTGAATAAATTCTTTATAAAACTCGATATTTTTTTGATCAATTATAATCGCCTGATTATTCAGTTTCAATTTATAAATTAATCGATAAATCAATTCACTTGCAGTTGCAGTACTTATAAACCAAGGATTTCCTTCTGATTTACCATATCCATCATAAATATCTTCAGGGTATCGACCTAATGCTACTCCTTGAAAATTATCTTGGAAATTTATTGGATATCTTAATGTCATGTCTTGAATAAGGTATCTTAATGTTGTTAATACCAATCCATTATCTACATCAAATGGGAAATCGTCATTGCCATCACCATCACCATTGTTATTATTGTGGGTGTATAATACAGCAAGAATTGAAGCAATATCTAATCCACTTCTTGATTTGGCATAAAACAATTTCGGGGATGAAATTATATATGATTTTGATAACAACTGTTGTTCGTTGTCTTCATCGCCATCACTATCTTCGTTATTGATAAACCCTGATTCCAATTCAATATATTTAGTCAATAATTCAATCAGATTCATTATATCAAGTCTAAATTCAAATGAATCATTATAAAATTGTGCAAATTTTAATCCCATAGTTAAACTTTTTAACTGGACCAAACTAGTGAAAAAATGAATACCCTTAATTTCTTCCCATAAATCAAATCCTTCAAATTGCCAAAATTCAATTGAATATTTTAAATCTGGTTTTATAATATCATGATATATTTTCAGAGTATTATTCATTGTCAAATTAGAAAATGATGGTTGATGCTGGGTATTGTTCAATAAACTTAGATAATTCATTATGGCAATTGATCTTAATCCTGGTCCATCTCGTTGAGGACGACCCCAAGATTCATTAAATGCAGTCAAATTGACATGAAATTTTGGTTCACCTAAATTTTCCAAGTTGTCAACATTACCAGATAAATTGGGTAATTGCTGTAAAATTTGGGTATTAAAAATGTATGATTCAATAATATGAACCAAACTTGAAGTTGAATTTTTGTTTATCAAATGCAATGGAGTTTGGGATAAATGATCAATCAAGATATTTATTATAATAGCAGAATCCCTTGTCCATTGATAGTAATAATCAGGATTTGAAGTTGACGGTGATGCTATAACCACCCCTGGCAATAAATCTTTGTTATCAATAGTGAAATCTCCACCAATATTATTGAGTATTGATTTCAAACAAACTTGTTTTTGGAAAACTAACCAATCATAAAATGAATTTGGTGGTGGTGTGGTTAGAGCTTGTTTAAGATTAGTTGAGAATATTGATTGTTGTTGGGGTTGCTGTAGATGAAAAAGGTTTAATCCTTTTGTTGGTATTAAAAATGAATTAACATAACCTAGATTAATGATAAAGATGATAAATAAATTAAATGACAACAATCTCATAATGTTCGTTAAATTTGAAAAGATATGAATATGTGTGAATATTTAGTTGTTGATTGTGAAAGGATGTCCCTTTGAATAGCAATGAATTATGGGGAATAGCCAGATGAATGTAAAAGATAAAATTCCTCAAATTGAAATTGTATAATATAATGATCCAGACGTATAAGTATTATTATTACTAGCACTGATGGTATTTTCTTTATTTAATAATATCAAAAAAAAAAAAATTCAACAACAAATGAAATAAAGTGGATATTATACTGATATTTATACATACATAATAATAAGCAATGAAGGAAGAAGAAGAAAAAAAAAATCGCAACCCAAATTATTGGTATTGTTTATTTGCGGTTCAAAATATGGAATTATACACAAAATCACAATTATGTCATTATTAACTAATATAAAAAGTAACTTCCCCCCACTCTTGTTCAATTGCAAATTAATGTCGATCAAATTAGAGATGATCACTTCTACGCGTTTCAATTATTAATAATACATTCCACGTACCAGTTTATGAAATTTTGTTGCTGTGGATAGTAGAGATGGGTAACCAATCAACTAGTTACTCCATTAATGACAATGTATAAACTTCGATGAGATGTTGTTGATGATGATGATGAGAGCCTAACTGCAAAACGAAAAAACAAAAAAGTCTATTGCAACATATCCAAGTCAAAAAAAAAGAACATACAATAACTTTCTATTGATTGTTATTAATCGTTTAACTAATATACACGGTTTGGGTCAGTAACTTTAATTCAAGTTGACAACATGCAACAGCAAGTTATTTTCGTTTTTTTTTTTTTCCTTAGTTGTTATTTTCACATTTTATTTTCTAACTTCTTCTTTTTCTTCTTCTGTATCTTTGTTAAGTTAACGAAAGTTAAAATCATAGAAAATAGAATAATTAACTACAACCAACGACTATCAACGATTTCTGGGGTATAAAAAAAATAACTTTTTGATGTTGTTGTCATTAGCAACTGTACTAGGTTATTGAGCATCGTGGTAATTAACAAATTTGAATTTGCGCCAAAAAATATTGGTCATGCGATCTAACCTGACCAATTTGAACCAACACCTCCCTACCAACCTAAACCAACAACAGCAGCCAATAGATCCACACTAAAATTAAATGTTGGGGTAGGTATTGTTTCATCAAAAACTTGAATACTTAGACATACTGTATCTGTAAATCATTTGATTTGTAGTGAAGATGAAAACAAAGAGTAAACACGTCAGATTGTTCGTATATCTACATATGTCACGTGATTTGGATGCAGAGTTTAATTTTTTTTTAATTTCAACCTGGTAAATCTTATGTTAGAGAGGATGGCAAGTCTCCCATGTGCCTGTTGTCACCTTTAACGGCACATATCATTAGCATATCTACTCATTCATAAACGATCAATGGAAATGGTGTTGTTGTTGTTGTGGGTAGTGTATTGTTCAACTTTTTTTTTTGCCAAGAAAGTTTTCATTCCATTGAATTTCATATTTTGCCGAGGATAAATATTTCTTGGGTTCAATGTTAACATGAGATAAAAAATGAATGTGAAAGAGTTTTCCTTGTAACAATAATAACAGTAGAAGGTGGTGTATGTGTAAATTGTTTTTAATTGTGAATCAAGTGAAGAAGGAAAGAAAAGATATATTCATTAAATATTTTTTTGAGTGGAGTGGCGCTAGAGTAGAAGAAAATGATTTAAGGGGGAAGGAAGAGGGGTGATTACAAGTTCTCATAACTCCGATGATAGGAGAATATGTCAAAATGTGGCTTAAGGGTATTCCCGATTCCCCTTTGCTTGCTAGAATCTTTCATTATGATTATTAATACATACATATCTAGTTTAGATGTAGTTAATATCAATCTATTAAATCATTTCCACCTTATCCAGGAATTTGATTCATGTGTGAGGTAGTGAGTAAAAAAAAACATGAAAGTTCTAAATCAGTAATGATTCTAGATTTTATTGAGTGTCGTCTATTTATTGTGGTGGTAGGATATATATATAAGTAGAATTGCTTAAAAGCAAGTGATAGATGAAAGGAGGAAAGAGAAACCGAATAAGTAATTTAACTCACCAACCAGCATTTATTAAATTTGATAAATCCGATGGTGTAAAGTTGTTTTAGGTGTATGTACGTTATGCACGGTTACAAAACCACCACCACTAAATAAAAACAAGAAAATAAGCTACACATACATACATACAGTATATATTTTTTTACAGGTGTTATTCCCGTCGTTTTTAAAATATAGAATAAGTTTCTTCGTGGTATTCTATATATTGTTGGAACATTCTTTTACCAATTAAATGTAGACAAAGTGTCAATTACATTATAAATGGGCCCTCTCATTCAGTAAGAGACGACGTTGGGGTTTTGAATTAAAGTTATCAAATGACTCTGATTGGTGAAGAAATAGAGATAACCAACAGTTTAACAATAAAATTGACTACAATAGGTTTAGACTGGAAATAACTATGATTTGATTCTTAGTCACGGAATCGGAAATTCATTGCCCCTATACATTTTCTTAGCAGTTTTTGTAGTTTGTTTCATGTAGAGTTGTTTCACAAAATATTCTTTATTTTACGAACAATGGGGACAAGGACGAACTCAAACTTTTTGTTTAGTTTGAATGGTGGTAGTATGGATTATTGTTGTTGTATTAGCCAGATGGTACATGAAATTGTATTAAAGTTTTTTGCTTTTTTCATAGTCATTCTCTATTGTCGGGTTTATTAATAACACCATCCCCCCATTTCATCCACGGAAGAAGAAGGAATATCGTGGCTGTATTGATGGATTGTTTTCGATAATATTGTTACTTTTTATAACAAACACCTATATAAAATGAAAACGCAAACTGCAAGAGAGCGATATCGCTTAGTCTCTCATTCAAATATAAAAGAAAATCACTCTCCTATTAAACTGGCAAGTAAACATTTGTTTAAATTCTTTTTAAAGTAAACAAAATTCTACTTTTTATTTCTCTTTCTCTCTTTAACAAAACTTTCAACAAAATTTTTCTTCTTTTTCTCTTTTTTCCCTTTTTCCCTTTTGGTTCCCTCCATTCCTTTTATTACTTTTCCAACAGCCACAAACTTCTTTTTCTTGTTTTTATTTTTATTTTTATTTTCATTTTCATTTTCATTTCCTTTCTTATATATATATTTTCTATTTAATTTATACTGGAATACATCAAGATTGATTGGAGATTGAATTGGCAGAAGAAATCAAATCAGTATTTACTTTTCAATTCTTCCTTCCTTTTTCCCTGTCAAACTACATTCAACCTTAATTTTCATTCAAATATGGAAAGTAATCTATCTAATACTGAATCACCTTCGCCTTCACCATCTTCACCTTCATCGAGTGCTACCCCAACAACTACCAATATATCTACAAACACCACCAATAATGAGAACCCTGGCAACCACATGTCGGCAACAACAAATACAACTCCATCGTCTGCAGACACTACAACAAAACCTAAACGTCAAAGAAGAAGTTATAGTTGTGGTCCATGTAAATTATTAAAAATTAAATGTGATTTACAAATCCCTTGTACTGCTTGTAAAAAATTCAATCGAGTTAATCGATGTTTATTACAACCGCCTCAACCTCCTTCACAACAAGAATTGAGTAAAATTCAAGAACGGAAAAAGAGAACCACAATTAAGAAAATGAAATTGTCCAATGAATTTGTTCAAGCATATAATGTTAACCCTAATGCATTACCCTCAATGATTTCTACAATGGAAACTACTTCGAAGAATTATGAAAAGAAAACTCAGAAACATAAAATGAATCAAATACTGTTAGACAAGGATTCATCTCCTAAAGAAAATACCAGCAAAACTTTAAAGCAATTGAATAATTTCAATGGTAATAGGAAAGATACTCAATTGACAAAAAATTCCAACTCAATGTCACCCCATTCCCTTATTGAAATTCAACGGCATCACTTGAGTTTTCAACAACCACAAATGAATAAACAACAATTACATCCAATTTCTTATATCACCTCTGTATCATCGCCATCTTCAGCATTGACATCAACAAGTCTTAATTTCCCTCAAGGTTCTCAACAAGAAGATGTGATTCAATATTTACTTACTATGGATTCACAAAAAACGATTGATTTAACTATGGTTGATATTAAAAGAATAAAACGACTATTACCAAATGATTTTGGGTTATTCAAAAGCATGTTTGATTGTTATTTAAACACCGTTAATCCCATTGCCATCGATATGCAAGATTTTTCAGAAATTTTCAAACAAAGTAATCTAGTGTATAATAAGCTTTTATCAATTGATGATGAAAATCCCAAAAATTTAAGTATTAATGTCCTGTTCACTTTAATTGAATTACGAAACTTGTCATTATTTTTCCTTATTCTTGTCAATGGATTATTATTTGATTTTAGGGGTAAAAAGCCGCCACTTGATAGTACACGACAAACCCACAACAATCGTTATACCAATTTCTTACTTGAAAGAAGTATATATAAATCAAAACATGACGTGATTGAAGATTGGATTAAAATATCGAAATTTATTAAATTAAAAGTTTTAGCTTACGAAAGTTTAACTGATATTATTTTCTTAATAGATTGGTATATGATTCTTAAGAATTATTATGATTATGAAAACATGGTAGTGGAAAATTATCTTGAATTTAATAATTTATTAAATTATCTTGTGTTGAATAATGATTTTATTAATACCATTGAAGATCCTTATAACGAAGTGGGTCGAAATTCAAATGAAGAAGAAGAAGAAGAAGATGCAGCAACTACTTCAGTAGACGAAAATGAAGTGGTATATCCTGATACCAGACAATTCAAGGTTTTATCAAAATATTGGATTCAACTTCGTTTAATCGAAATTGATTATACATTTTTCCAATTCAAAGGATCATTATTATTTGCCAATCAATTGAAAGGTACAGTTGTTCCTCACAAAAAAATCTTGAAAACTCTTTATAAAGATGTTGAATTGGATCCAATTACTACTCATTTAATGAAAATATGGGGGTTATATTATAAACGATCGAAAAATACCACTTCAGTACGAGAAATCATTAAAGATTATTTATTATTATATTGTAATATGATGGGTACTTTAAAAGATGAACTAAATGAATTTGAAACCAATAAACCATTAGAATTACCCAATCTGAGATCAATTAATTTAAAAGATATCGAATTACTTATTAAAAATCAAAGACTTTTACATTTATTTGTTAGATGGTTATCATTCATTCGTATTGAATCAAATTATTTCCCAAGCCTACGCTATACTACTTATTTCACTACAGTAATGAATTTATTTAATCATTTCAATTATTTGGATGATAAAAGTAATAATAATGTTTTATCAATGATTTTCAATAATTATTCCCTAAGCAATATTAAATTATTTTATCAATGTTTGGTATTTCAAGGTATTTTTTTAGTATTATTGAAAAATGCTTTAAATGGGAATAATAATTATCCGAATAATAATCCGTCAACTTCATTGCCAAAATTTAAAATTAATTTAGAGAAAATTTATCAATTTCTGTTACATCAATATCAAACAACTTTAAATAAAATATTAAATCATGAAGTTTGTCGAGAATTACAGGAAAATATTACGTTATTCAAATTAATTGCCAATTTATCCATTGAATTCAATCAATATTTAATTAACCCAATAACTAACAATAACCCTAAAGATAAAGATTTGGATTTGACAGAATTAATTTATGATTTAAAATCTAAAATTTCTTCATCAAATTGGGATTTATTATTAAATTATTTCTTTGGTTCAAAAGATAATTTTGCTAGATATATTGAAAAAATTTGGGATTTATTTCAATATTTAAAGATTGATCCAACAACCACAACAACAACCAGTACAGTTTCTACAACTGATATACCAATAACATCAAAGATTTATTTAAATGATCAATTAATTGATGATGTTATGGGGAAATTTAGTGGATTTAAATTTGATGAAAATGTCGTTAATGAATATTTCAAACATTGTGTTGAACCAAATATCTTTGAATAATTGGGAAACATATGGGTAAATTGTATTGATATATATATAGATAGATAGAATAGTGTTAATATCATTGCAAGATCAAACCCTTAGTCTATAATTAAATTTCTTTCAAGTAGAATAAACTCTTAATAACATTATGAAAGACTAGAATAGGTATTGTCATCAGTAGGAAGAGGAAGAGTGTTTATTATTCATTGTGAACTATGAAATGTGAAGATCAATCTAAAAATCAAGTGCGTGCGCCAAATAAAATATATCAAAACTTTTTAAGCTTTTAAAAGTATCAAATTACTTTAATCAATATCTGAATTAAACCTTTCAACACAACACTCGTCAATATCAATAATTAGTATATTAGTATAGATTTCAAGTTATTGGTCTATTTTTAAAAACAATTATAATTTTCCACCATAATATAGAATCCCCTCCCATAAATACATATATCCATATTTCATTCACTTTTCAGATGATATAGAAAGTCATAATATTCCCACACACTTCAAAAGACCTATATATATATACCCCCAATTTTTAGAAATATTGATAAACATCCCATTATAAAAATGAATCATAACAATAATACTTATCATGGTCGATCATCTTCACCACCACAGGCAAGAGAACTATGTAATCTACTAAATTGTTTCTTATCTCATCCAATATATAATGATTCAACACTACCACTCAATGAGAATTCACAGAAAAAGAACAACACTTCGACTACTAGTAATCAAACCGTATCATTATCAGCAGCAGGTATGAGAGCTTTAATATATCAATTACAATCAATTTATCTTCGTACTCCAATAAAATTATTTCGACCATCAAGATTTGATTATTTAGCTTATGTTCGAGCTCTTGCTAATAAACATGATAATATTGAAAATAAACCTTATCGTTTCATGACTCATAGTTCATTAGGAATGGTTATAAATGTTGTCAGGAAACAAGGTTGGAAATTTATCCCGGATCAAATATTACCTCCATTAATTGCAAATTCTGCTACTGGGGTTATTTTATATGCCACTTATTTAACAACACTAGATTATTATACCAAACAACATGAAAAGAATAAAGTGGAACTGCACACTACTACTAGTGGTGGCGGTGGTGGTACTGCTACTACTACTACTACTATTAGTCGGGCAAATTTTAATTGGTATGCACCTATAGATACTTGGAGAGCTGGATTTGTTGCTGGTGCTGTCCAATCACTTGCTGCAGCACCAGTGGATGCAATATATACAAGACTGACAGTAGCAGAAATGTTAGAAGGATCACATGAAAATTTATGGGTGTTTGGATTTAATAAATTACGAGAAATTGGATTAATTGGAGTATTTGCTGGATATGGATTTTCATTGGTTAAAGAAAGTTTTGGATTTGCGTTTTATTTTCTGACTTTTGAAATCATCAAGACTCAAGGATATAATTTAACTTATAAATTGATTAATTATTATAAACGACTGGAACAATTGATTAAATCAAATTTGAAAAAAATCTTCCATTGGGATGATGATAAAATTGATGAAAAATTGGAAAAATTAGAAAAATATCGACTGATGAAAATATTAAAATCTTCATTTATATTAATAGCTGGTGCATCTGCGGCATTTTCATTATTAGCAGTTCAATATCCAATATCAAAAGTTCAAAAAATTCATTTATCAAGGTTAGAAGCATTAGATGTTTATAATGCATCACGATTTGTTGGTAATACTTCACCATTTTTTAAATTATATTATAATTCATATGTTGATACTTATAAACAAGTATTACGAATGAAACAACGAGCTAATATAACTTGGTTTGAAGCTGCTTATTCCGGATTTGTTAGAAATGCTTTGACTACTATCCCAGCTACTTCGATTGCCTTATTAGTATTTGAAATAATGAGAACTAAATTAAGTGATAATTTTGAAGATTATAATGATGTTCTTGAAGCGTAAAACATTTGACCCCCCTGTCATGATTTCTAGAAGGACCACCTTTGATTGTAAATAGTAATAATTACCACCCTTATTTAATTATTTATTTAACTTATTTATTTATTTATTATACATATATACAAATCTAATAAAGTGAAAATCTCCCCCTTCACATTTATAATTGGCCAGTTTTTTTCAAATAAGCATTCCAACCAGCATCTCTATACCTTTTACCTTCAATATCTGGATCTCTTCCTTTACCAAACAATCCTCTACCAACAATGATAATATCAGTTCCAGTGCTAACAACTTCATCAACAGTTCTATATTGTTGTCCTAATCCATCACCTTTATCATCTAATCCAACTCCAGGTGTCATAATAAGCCAATCAAATCCTTCTTCTTGTCCACCCATATCACGTTGGGCAATAAATCCAATAACAAATTCCTTATCGGATTTAGCAATTTCAACAGTTTTTTGAGAATATTCTCCATATGCTAATGATCCCACTGATGATAATTCAGCTAACATCAATAACCCTCTTGGCTCTTGGTTGGTGGTGGTTTCTTTAGCTCCCTGTTTTAATCCTTCAACTACTCCATTCCCAGTGACACCATGAGCATTAGTAATATCTGCCCAACTACTAATTTTATAAACTCCACCAATATATTGTTTCTTCACGGTATTACCAATATCAGCAAATTTTCTATCTTCAAAAATCATAAATTGATGTTTACGTGAAAGTTCTAATAATGGTTCAATAGTGGATTCATAGGAAAAATCATTGATTATATCAATATGAGTCTTGATTAAGCATACATAAGGACCCAATTTATCAATTAATTCAAGGAATTCCTTAGTGGTATCAACATCAATTGATGCACATAAATTGGTTTTCTTCAGTTCCATTAATCGAAATAATCGTTGTGCTACTGGTGAGGCATGAGTTTCTGCTCTCTCACTATAGGTTTTAGTGTTGACTGTCATATCTTTTGTTTGCTATTTCTATTTCTTTCTTTGGCAGCAAAAGGGGTGGTATATAAACCAGTGTGTATGGGGTTGTTGCTCAGGAATTGATCAATGTTTAAAAGAATGGTTGAAATTATCATTGAAGAACAAAAAAAAAAGATTTTTTCTCTCATCTTGTTATCTGTATAATATGCAGGAAATAAGATTGCAAAAAAATAGCCGTTTTTTTGGATACTATCAAACAAGAGGAATTACTAATACAGAATTGGTGTTACGAATCAATGGCACTACAGCAACTTTCAACAAAATAATCTACGTTCAAAATATAATATATACTATTAAATAAAATCAAATAATAAAATAATTTTAAAGAAAGTAGTACCAGCTCTTTTTTTTTGTTTCCATTTATACCATCCAAATCAATTCCTATTAGTACTTTGTAATTACTCTCAGTTCAAACTGTTTAAATAATTCATAAGTTTTTTTTGAAATGGATTTTGTTCTGAAGATCCGGTTTTGGAATTGGATTTTTTATTTGAAACACCAGACTGTGTATTTGTTGTGGTGGTTGCAGAATTGTTCGTGGGTGTTTTCAAATCTGCATTATTGTCGTTCGAATCTTTACCAGCATTAGTAATGAAGGATTCATAATTCTCACCAGTCTTTCCCGTAAAACTATCGACGGTGGCAGTAGAAATTCGATTGGCGTTCACATTATTGGTCATTTCATCCGCAGTAGGAATACCAGAAACAGTCGTAGCGGTAGGGGTAGTTGTACTGACGCCAACACTGTTAAACTTATCATTGGTGACATTGTCAACTATAGTGTTAGTGGCTTCTGTGTTTACCTCAGCATCATTGAAATTATTAGTATTAGTTGTGTTTGCTGTAGTAGCGTCAATACTGTTATCACTAGAAGATTCGTTATCTATATTTGCTGCTTTATCAGGAATGGTATCATTGGTAGTCACATTTGAGTCAACGGCATTTTCAACTTCTTTGTCAACTTCTTTGTCATTCTTATTATCAGTAGTACTTGTTGTTGTATCGGTCATACTTTCACCAGTGTTGACCGTATCAGTAGCATCATCCTCAGCGGTTACTTTATTTTCAGTATCAGCTACTGCATCAATAGCATTTGAAGTCTCAGCATTGATATCAGTAGTTTCGCCTGCCTCAGTATTTGCCTCAGTTGCATTAGTAACCTCAAAATCTTTATAAACACCAGCAAGAGTTTCAACACTTTCATTAGAAGGATTAGGGGTAATGAAGTTGTCATTCATGTCATTGGTTGCATAGTAGTCGTGGTCGTCAGGTGTGCTGTTGACAACAACAAGTTTTCTATTTTCTATGTTACTTGTATCAACACTTTCAGTACTATCCCCGACTATGATTGGTCCATTTGCAGTGGCATTTGCAATAATCCCCGTGTCATTGCTAGTACTTATGGAAGATTCAGCACCAACTTCATCAATCTTGTCACTAATAACATCAAGGTCATCATAATTCAACATTTCTTCTTCCTCCTCTTGCTCCATTTCTTCCTCTTCTTCAATCAAAATGTCTGTGCTGGTAATTGCATTATCATTGTGTGAAAGATCGACATGGATTGAATTTTCTTCTAAAGTTTCTATAATAAACGAGGTTATAGGTAGACTATAGTCATCCTCAGTTTGTAAACTCTTTATCTTTGTCAAACTATAAGGTTTTTCCATGGCACTGAAACTTTTGTTTTGGGTACTAATTCTAATTGCCTTGGAAGCAGCATCATGGTTTTCATCAATAAATATATCGTCAATAATTTTTCTCACTTCATTAAAATTCAGTGCAACATGAAGTTCATTCAATTCAAGATCAAGAGGATTCCGAGGAAGATTTCTAAGTTCGGCAAGCGCTTTTTCTGCTGCTAATTCTTCTTTAGTTTTCCTGTCCTTATTTCTTGTCTTTGAATTGACCTTTAAACTCATGGTTCTGAAAAAGCTCTTGAAGGATGATTTACCTTGTCGTTGACGATTGGTTGATGTTCGGGTAAGGGCTGCATCTTCAGTCCCAGAAACTACTGTTGGTGTAAATGAAGTATCGGAAGAATAACTTTCATCGGGATTAACACCTCTTTTAGCGTTGTTTGATTCATCATCTCTGCGGGTATGCTCTAAACTTTTATCTATTTTGGTTGTTGAAATTGGAATCTTGTTAACAAATCTTTCTTTTGATTGTTTCCGATTTAATCTATCCAACATGATGATTAAAAGAAAAAAAAAAAGGGAAAAGCCTGATATAATAATTAAACAATGTATAACTTTCAACTCTCAAAGAGTTAAAAGGTTTGCTTGCTTTTTCTAATTTAATTTAATCAAGAATATTAAAAAAAGATATTGAAATCTGTCTTTTTATTTTGATAAAAGAACAATAGTTGGAACAAATTGTATTATTTAAACTTATTAATATTAAAGTTCTTACGTTTTGGAAATACAACATGCACAAAAAAGGTCGTGCTTTTCGAAATATGTTTAATTAAAAAAAAAAA
>OBUW01000444.1_pt1 | contig 22406 bp, 21 predicted proteins | sample 1475761 | NCBI WGS metagenome assembly OBUW01 (sample SAMEA2579908, study PRJEB22360) | human gut metagenome | biome: human gut; feature: human-associated habitat; material: faeces | place: Denmark | collected 2008/2010
CTGCACAACCGTTAGGAAGTTTGTATGAACAAGCATCTCAATTATTTTTAGATAGCGTTGTAATGGGATTGATGACTGAAATGAATGTTTCAGAACAAACGATGCAACAAAATCATGCTAATTTAGAATAAAACAAAGATAGTCGATAATATGATGCCTAGGCAGAAATATTATCGATTATTTTTTTATTTAAATAATAAATTATAGTATAATATAAATAATAAACGAATAGGGGTGTTAATATTGAAGTTTGAAAATTATATTTTTGATTTTGATGGTACGTTGGCAGACACGAAAAAATGTGGTGAAGTAGCAACACAAAGTGCATTTAAAGCATGTGGTTTAACAGAACCATCAGCTCAAGACATATCGCATTATATGGGAATACCTATTGAAGAATCATTTTTAAAATTAGCAGACCGACCATTAGATGAAGCAACATTAGCTCAGTTAATCGATACATTTAGACATACTTATCAATCTATTGAAAAGGACTATATTTATGAGTTTGCTGGCATAACTGAAGCCATTACAAGTTTATATAACCAAGGGAAAAAGCTTTTCGTTGTGTCTAGTAAGAAGAGTGATGTATTAGAAAGAAATTTATCGGCTATAGGGTTAAATCATTTAATCATCGAAGCTGTTGGATCCGATCAAGTAAGTGCATATAAACCAAACCCTGAAGGTATACATACAATTGTGCAACGCTACAATTTAAATAGCAAACAAACGGTGTATATTGGGGATTCAACGTTTGATGTTGAGATGGCACAACGTGCTGGTGTGCAATCTGCAGCTGTCACTTGGGGTGCACATGATGCAAGATCATTACTTCACTCTAATCCGGATTTTATTATTAATGATCCATCAGAAATTAATACCGTATTATAAAACTTGTTAAAACAGAGAATTTCATGGTTAACATGCATATTCATAAATATTAGATTATACATAGAAATATTTCGCTTTAGATTAGGAATTTAAAATAAATATTTATTAAACATTATGAATTTTTAAAGAGTGATGTCTGATTCGTTGATCATTTATTTTGTAAAAATAAATTAAAGTAATGAGAAAGTTATTGAAGTAAATTGAATATTAGCATTTAAATACGATGTAGAAAATAGCGATAGCATATAACTTATATGAAGTTGTATGCTATCGCTATTTTTAGTTATAATTCCAAAAAGTTAATCGTTCGATGATTTAAGAATTATTATTGTTTAATTCAAATGTACGAGGGTATAAAATCATTGAATTTAATTCGATAAAGTGAAATTTTTGAACAAACATACTTTTGTATTTATATAAAAGTTTATATTCTTATAAATTTGACAAAACTAATTAACTCCGTATAATTATGAAACATACAAGAGGGAGTGTATGAATTCATGGATTTTAATAAAGAGAATATTAACATGGTGGATGCAAAGAAAGCTAAAAAGACTGTTGTTGCAACCGGTATCGGTAATGCAATGGAATGGTTCGATTTTGGTGTCTATGCATATACAACTGCGTACATTGGAGCGAACTTCTTCTCTCCAGTAGAGAGTGCAGACATTCGACAAATGTTGACTTTCGCAGCATTAGCCATTGCGTTTTTATTAAGACCAATTGGTGGTGTTGTATTTGGTATTATTGGTGACAAATATGGACGTAAAGTTGTATTAACATCAACAATTATTTTAATGGCATTTTCAACATTAACCATTGGATTATTGCCAAGCTATGATCAAATTGGACTTTGGGCACCAATACTATTATTGCTTGCAAGAGTACTACAAGGGTTTTCAACAGGTGGAGAGTATGCGGGTGCAATGACATATGTAGCCGAATCATCTCCAGATAAGCGTCGTAACTCATTAGGTAGCGGACTTGAAATTGGGACATTATCAGGTTACATAGCTGCTTCAATTATGATTGCCTTACTCACATTCTTCTTAACTGATGAACAAATGGCATCATTTGGTTGGAGAATCCCATTCTTACTTGGTTTATTCCTAGGATTATTTGGCTTATATTTACGTCGTAAGCTTGAAGAATCACCAGTTTTCGAAAATGATGTTGCAACACAGCCAGAAAGAGATAACATTAACTTTTTACAAATCATCAGATTTTATTACAAAGATATATTTGTGTGTTTTGTAGCTGTTGTATTCTTCAATGTTACGAACTATATGGTAACTGCATATTTACCAACCTATTTAGAACAAGTTATTAAATTAGATGCAACGACAACAAGTGTATTAATTACTTGTGTCATGGCAATAATGATTCCATTAGCATTAATGTTTGGTAAGTTAGCGGATAAAATAGGTGAAAAGAAAGTATTTCTAATTGGTACTGGTGGGCTAACATTATTTAGTATCATCGCATTTATGTTATTACATTCACAATCATTTGTTGTAATAGTAATCGGTATATTTTTATTAGGATTTTTCTTATCAACTTACGAAGCGACAATGCCAGGGTCGTTACCAACGATGTTTTACAGTCATATAAGATATCGAACTTTATCAGTAACATTTAATATCTCTGTTTCGATATTTGGTGGTACGACGCCATTAGTTGCAACATGGTTAGTTACGAAAACTGGAGATCCATTAGCACCTGCGTATTATTTAACAGCAATCAGTGTTATTGGCTTTTTAGTTATTACATTCTTACATTTAAGTACAGCAGGAAAATCTCTAAAAGGTTCGTATCCAAACGTAGATAACGAGCAAGATAGATCTTATTATGCAGAACATCCAAAAGAAGCATTATGGTGGGTTAAAGAACGTAAGAATTAGAGATTTTAATAAAAAGTATAAATCAATCGTATATAAGCACTTTAAAGCTAGTAGGTTCTGCTAACTTTAAAGTGCTTTTTAAATTGAGAACTGTAATTAGCCGTAATAAAGTTTTTGTATATACATAAACCCCCACTGCAATGATTATCGCAATGGGGGAAAGAGGGGACTTAAAGCATATGTTTAGCTTTGAATACTTAAAATTCTCTTGCTATTGAAATGTTAGGATGTAAATATGTCTTAGAGTATTTTGTCCAACGCAATTAATATTGAGACTCTAACCTTCAATATTATTATAGAGAACACAAACTTAAATAGATTGGGTGACTTATTTGTGTCAGTTATTGCGATTGCGATAACTTCTTTTCTCTATATACATATAGTAACGTCTTATCTAATAAAAAACATGGTACTACAGTATCAAATTTATCTAGGGCTTAAGTTTGATTTTTATAATAGGCAGGTTTACCTGATAAAAATTCTTATTCATTATATAATGTTAACAAGATGTATTTTAAAGTTTACATTGAGTGAGGGATATTGATGAACGTAATTTTAGAACAGTTGAAAACACATACTCAAAATAAACCTAATGACATAGCATTACATATCGATGATGAAACAATTACATATAGTCAACTAAATGCCCGCATCACTAGCGCAGTTGAATCTTTGCAGAAATATTCACTTAACCCTGTCGTTGCTATTAATATGAAATCACCGGTGCAAAGTATTATTTGTTATTTAGCTTTGCATCGTTTACATAAAGTGCCTATGATGATGGAAGGTAAATGGCAAAGTACTATACATCGTCAATTGATTGAAAAATATGGTATTAAAGATGTAATTGAAGATACAGGTCTCATGCAGAGTATAGACTCACCGATGTTTATTGATTCAACGCAATTACAGCACTACACCAATTTATTACATATTGGTTTTACTTCAGGGACAACTGGACTGCCAAAAGCATATTATCGTGATGAAGATTCATGGTTGGCTTCTTTTGAAGTTAATGAAATGTTGATGTTAAAAAATGAAAATGCAATAGCAGCCCCTGGACCACTATCGCACTCGTTAACATTATATGCGTTATTGTTTGCTTTAAGTTCCGGTCGTACTTTTATAGGACAGACCACTTTTCATCCTGAAAAGTTACTTAATCAATGTCGTAAAATATCATCATACAAAGTTGCTATGTTTCTTGTTCCAACGATGATTAAATCATTATTGTTAGTTTACAACAATGAACATACAATCCAATCATTTTTTAGCAGTGGGGATAAGCTGCATTCTTCTATTTTTAAAAAGATAAAAAATCAAGCAAATGACATAAATTTGATTGAATTTTTTGGTACATCGGAAACCAGTTTTATCAGCTATAACTTGAATCAGCAAGCACCAGTTGAATCTGTAGGTGTGCTATTTCCAAATGTGGAATTGAAAACAACGAATCACGATCACAATGGTATAGGAACTATTTGTATAAAAAGTAATATGATGTTTAGTGGCTATGTAAGCGAACAATGTATAAATAATGATGAATGGTTTGTTACTAATGATGATGGCTATGTAAAAGAGCAGTATTTATATTTAACGGGACGACAACATGATATGTTAATTATTGGTGGTCAAAATATATATCCAGCACATGTTGAACGCCTTTTAACGCAATCGTCGAGCATTGATGAAGCAATTATAATCGGTATTCCAAATGAGCGTTTTGGTCAAATAGGCGTATTGCTTTATTCTGGTGATGTGACACTTACACATAAAAATGTAAAACAATTTTTAAAAAAGAAAGTGAAACGCTATGAAATTCCATCGATGATTCATCATGTAGATAAGATGTATTACACTGCAAGTGGTAAAATTGTTAGAGAAAAAATGATGTCGATGTATTTGAGAGGTGAATTATAATATGAATCAAGCAGTCATAGTTGCAGCTAAACGAACTGCATTTGGGAAATATGGTGGCACTTTAAAACATTTAGAGCCAGAACAATTGCTCAAACCTTTATTCCAACATTTTAAAGAGAAGTATCCAGAGGTAATATCTAAAATAGATGATGTAGTTTTAGGTAATGTTGTTGGGAATGGTGGCAATATTGCAAGAAAAGCATTGCTTGAAGCGGGGCTTAAAGATTCAATACCTGGCGTCACAATCGATCGGCAATGTGGGTCTGGACTTGAAAGTGTTCAATATGCATGTCGCATGATTCAAGCCGGAGCTGGCAAGGTATATATTGCAGGCGGTGTTGAAAGTACAAGTCGAGCACCTTGGAAAATCAAACGACCGCATTCTGTGTACGAAACCGCATTACCTGAGTTTTATGAGCGTGCATCATTTGCACCTGAAATGAGCGACCCATCAATGATTCAAGGTGCTGAAAATGTGGCCAAGATGTATGATGTTTCAAGAGAATTACAAGATGAATTTGCTTATCGAAGTCATCAACTGACAGCGGAAAATGTAAAGAATGGAAATATTTCTCAGGAAATATTACCTATAACCGTTAAAGGAGAAATATTCAACACTGATGAAAGTCTAAAATCACATATTCCGAAAGATAACTTTGGTCGATTTAAGCCCGTGATCAAAGGTGGGACCGTTACCGCTGCGAATAGTTGTATGAAAAATGATGGTGCAGTTTTATTGCTTATTATGGAAAAAGATATGGCATACGAATTAGGTTTCGAGCATGGTTTATTATTTAAAGATGGTGTTACGGTAGGTGTTGATTCTAATTTTCCTGGCATTGGTCCAGTACCAGCCATTTCCAACTTACTAAAAAGAAATCAATTAACGATAGAAAATATTGAAGTCATTGAAATTAACGAAGCGTTCAGTGCACAGGTGGTTGCCTGCCAACAAGCTTTAAATATTTCAAATACGCAATTAAATATATGGGGTGGTGCATTAGCATCAGGTCATCCATACGGTGCAAGCGGTGCCCAATTAGTGACGCGATTATTTTATATGTTTGACAAAGAGTCTATGATTGCATCTATGGGGATTGGGGGAGGTCTAGGAAATGCAGCATTATTTACTCGATTCTAACCAGCGATTAAATGTGTCATTTTCTAAGGATAGTGTGGCTGCATATTATCAGTGTTTTAACCAACCTTATAGAAAAGAAGTACCACCATTAATGTGTGCGTCATTATGGTCAAAATTTGATTTATTTAAAAAATATGCAAATAGCGAACTGATTTTAACAAAATCAGCAATTAATCAAACTCAAAAGATAGAAGTAGACACAATATATGTAGGACGTTTAGAAGATATTGAATGCCGACAGATTCGCAATATCACACGTTATACAATGGCTTTAACATTAACTAAAAATGATCAACATGTCATAACGGTTACACAAACTTTTATTAAGGCGATGAAGTAGAGATGAAGTTTAATGAGATATGGATAAATGAATATTTGGCGCTCGTAAATGATGATAATCCAATACATAATGAGATTGTGCCAGGACAATTAGTGAGTCAAATGATGTTGATGGCTATGTCATTAGAGGCGAACCAGTGTCAAATTAATTACGTTAAACCTATTTTAATAAATGAAAATATCGAATTCATTGAAGAACATGAGCAAGAAATGATAGCAATTAATGACGATGGAGAGATTAAAATAAAGATTTCTTTGAGCACAAAAAAATAACCGATATTAGCTGCATGAACGCATATTAATTAGGAGATGAAAGGACAGCTAATATCAGTTATGTATTGTTATTATTATTGGGAACAGAGATAAATATAGGTTACGTTTCTTTCTTTGCACGGGGATGCATTAATCTAAAATAATAATAACAACTATATCAATGTTTAATAAATTCTGGATTATTGGAACGATTAGTCAATTTAACTAACTTTCATATGATCTATATCGTCTTGTAATAAAGAGAGCAATTTGAATATTTCAGTATCACTAAATGAATCGTCACATTTAATTGAAACATGCTGAAACGTTTTGGTTATAATTTCATAAACTGGTGCGCCTTCATGATGATACTGTCGATAAATAATCATAACCTATATTACCTCCTTTGCTACTCTATGGTTATATTATAAATAACATTTTTATGTGTGACATCAACCTTAAGTATCAACTTTTTATCAGACATAGAACGTATTTTTTACTAAGACTATTTATGTATAAAATTTCCAAAGAAATATATTTTTATAGAGTCGTTGAGAAGTTATTTTTAATTTCAAAAAATGTCGGAATTAGTAGAGCGGGATAAAACGTTATGTTTAAACAAGGGCATAATAAAGTTCCGAAAGGATTTGTTTTTTTAGGATAACTGATTCGTGACACTGTAACTGAATATTATATACATATGTTGAAATAAAACTACCTGTAACGATGACTTACAATACTTTTTTGTCCAATTTAACTGTGGAGATCAAACAAGTATTTAATAACTAAAATAACCACACCGAAAGTGACTTTATTGTGTACTGAGCTCCAAAGTTAGACTTTGAAAGCTAACTTTACTGGCGCACAGCAATGACACTCAAATTATAAGGTGTGGTTAATCTATTTTTTATGAAAGAAGCATTAAACCTCTGTTACTTCAACATCGATATGTTCAATACGGTTGTATGCACCGTGATCCACAGGACCAACAAAATCGTTCATTTTCCAACCGTTTTTAATAGCAGAAGCGACGAAAGCTTTCGCACTAATCACAGCTTCTTTCGGTGACTTACCGTTAGCTAAATATGCAGTTGTTGCCGCAGCAAATGTACAACCAGCACCATGGTTATAACTTTGTTGGAACATGTCTGTAGTTAGTTGATAAAATGTTTGACCATCATAGTATAAGTCATACGATTTATCTTGATCTAAAGCTTTGCCACCTTTAATGATGACATGCTGCGCGCCTTTATCAAAGATAATTGTTGCAGCCTTTTTCATATCTTCAATTGAATTTAATTTACCTAATCCTGATAATTGACCTGCTTCAAATAAGTTTGGTGTCACTACCGTTGCTTTAGGTAGTAAATATTTAATCATCGCCTCAGTATTTCCAGGGTTAAGCACTTCATCTTCGCCTTTACAAACCATGACAGGATCTACTACAAAGTATTGTGCATTAGATGCCTCATATACTTCTCCAGCACGTTTGATTATCTCCTCAGTACCTAACATACCTGTTTTAATAGCATCAGGTCCGATTGATAAAGCCGTTTCAAGTTGCTTTTCAAATACGTCCATAGGTAATGGTGTGACATCGTGTGACCATGTATCTTTATCCATAGTAACGATGGCAGTTAAAGCGACCATGCCATACGTATCTAATTCTTGGAACGTTTTCAAATCTGCTTGCATACCTGCGCCAGCACTTGTGTCAGAACCGGCAATTGTTAAAACTTTCTTTAAAGCCATTGAGCTTCACTCCTACATAATAATATTGTATTCATCATATCATTTTTAACCTAATTGAAAAATATTAAGCATTCAATATTTGATGATTGTTGAAATGAATCATTCATACTATTGTAACTTTTGAAAATGTCATTCACTTTAGATAAGTGTGATATGTTAAAATATGTCCTGAGGTGAGATTGAATGGAATGGTCGCAAATTTTTCATGACATAACAACGAAACATGACTTTAAAGCTATGCATGATTTTTTAGAAAAAGAATATTCGACTGCAATCGTATACCCTGATAGGGAAAATATATATCAAGCGTTTGATTTAACACCGTTTGAAAATATCAAAGTTGTTATATTAGGACAAGACCCGTATCATGGTCCAAACCAAGCACATGGATTAGCATTTTCAGTGCAACCTAACGCAAAATTCCCTCCATCTTTACGTAATATGTATAAAGAATTAGCAGATGATATTGGATGTGTTAGACAAACACCACATTTACAAGATTGGGCAAGAGAAGGCGTCTTGTTATTGAATACAGTTTTAACCGTAAGACAGGGTGAAGCAAATTCTCATCGTGATATTGGTTGGGAAACATTTACTGATGAAATTATTAAAGCAGTGTCTGATTATAAAGAACATGTTGTCTTTATTTTGTGGGGGAAACCTGCACAGCAAAAAATAAAGCTTATCGATACATTTAAACATTGTATTATAAAATCAGTGCATCCTAGTCCACTGTCTGCATATAGAGGATTCTTTGGATCAAAACCGTATTCCAAAGCGAATACCTATTTAGAGTCAGTAGGAAAATCACCAATTAATTGGTGTGAAAGTGAGGCGTAGATGGTGAATAGAGAAACTTTAATAGCACGAATTGAGCAAGAATTAGTACAAGCAGAGCAGGCGCAGCATGACCATGACTTTGAAAAACATATGTATGCCATACATATATTAACATCTTTATATGCTTCAACATCAAATACACCACATATTGGTGAACAACAAATGAATCATCGTATTGCTAACCATAATCAAATGCCACATTCACAAATTACGCAGCCAACACATCAAGTGACAGCTGCTGAAATTGAAGCGATGGGTGGTAAAGTAAATACGCATTCAGCACATCATCATAATAAGTCATATTCACAACCTTCAAACCAACACCAAAGATTAGCAACAGATGATGACATTGGCAATGGTGAATCCATATTTGATTTTTAAAAAGCAACAATGAAACATAATGATTTAATAGCTTGTTAAGTATGTAGGTTAATAATCAAGACGCATATACTTTTATTCGAGTGTTCGGATTTAAACATTTATTAATACTGAATTATATAAGGAGAGGTAGCAATGAAATTATTTATTATTTTAGGTGCATTAAACGCGATGATGGCTGTCGGAACAGGTGCATTTGGTGCACATGGTTTACAAGGAAAAATAAGTGATCACTATTTATCAGTATGGGAAAAAGCAACGACGTATCAAATGTACCATGGCTTAGCATTATTAATTATAGGTGTAATTAGTGGTACAACTTCAATCAATGTTAACTGGGCTGGCTGGTTAATATTTGCTGGTATTATTTTCTTTAGTGGATCATTATATATTTTAGTATTAACTCAAATTAAAGTTTTAGGTGCGATTACGCCAATTGGTGGCGTATTGTTCATCATTGGATGGATAATGTTAATCATTGCGACATTCAAATTTGCTGGTTAAATTTTAAAACTTTAGATTACCTATGTAACTAAACATTAAATTTTTAATAAAAATAATCAAGAAAAAGAGTTACAAACTCATCTTTTGGGTATAGAATACCTTCGAGGTGAGTTTTTATTTATGGAAAAAAAGAATAAGCAAATAGATAGAGGCGATTTAAAACAAAACCTATCTGAAAAGTTTGTATGGGCGATTGCATATGGTTCATGTATCGGATGGGGCGCATTCATCTTACCAGGAGACTGGATTAAGCAGTCAGGTCCGATTGCAGCATCAATTGGTATTGTTATTGGTGCATTATTAATGATATTAATTGCGGTTAGTTATGGCGCATTAGTAGAGAGATTTCCAGTATCAGGGGGCGCGTTTGCCTTTAGTTTCTTAAGTTTCGGCAGATATGTGAGTTTCTTCTCATCATGGTTTTTAACTTTTGGCTATGTCTGTGTTGTTGCTTTAAATGCGACCGCATTCAGTTTACTAGTTAAATTCTTATTGCCAGATGTCTTAAATAATGGGAAACTATACACCATTGCGGGCTGGGACGTTTATATTACGGAAATCATTATTGCGACCGTATTACTACTTGTATTCATGCTAGTAACGATTCGTGGCGCAAGTGTATCTGGATCATTACAATATTATTTCTGTGTGGCGATGGTAATCGTCGTATTATTGATGTTCTTTGGTTCATTCTTTGGTAATAATTTTGCACTTGAAAATTTACAACCGTTAGCTGAACCTAGCAAAGGATGGTTAGTGTCTATTGTGGTTATTGTATCCGTGGCACCATGGGCATATGTTGGATTTGATAATATTCCACAAACAGCAGAAGAGTTTAACTTTGCACCAAACAAGACATTTAAGCTTATCGTGTATAGTTTATTAGCAGCATCATTAACTTATGTTGTCATGATTTTATACACTGGTTGGTTATCAACAAGTCATCAAAGTTTAAATGGACAGTTGTGGTTAACAGGTGCTGTTACACAAACAGCATTTGGTTATATTGGATTAGGTGTATTAGCAATTGCAATTATGATGGGTATATTTACTGGTTTAAATGGATTCTTGATGAGTTCAAGTCGCTTGTTATTTTCTATGGGACGTTCAGGTATTATGCCAACAATGTTTAGTAAATTACATAGTAAATACAAAACACCATATGTCGCAATCATATTCTTAGTAAGTGTGTTTTTAATTGCACCTTGGCTAGGAAGAACGGCATTGACTTGGATTGTAGATATGTCATCTACAGGTGTATCCATTGCCTACTTTATTACATGTTTGTCTGCTGCGAAATTATTCAGTTATAACAAACAAAGTAATACGTATGCACCGGTTTACAAAACGTTTGCTATTATCGGCTCATTTGTATCATTCATTTTCTTAGCGTTGTTATTAGTGCCAGGTTCTCCTGCAGCACTGACTGCACCATCTTATATTGCATTACTTGGATGGTTAATCATCGGTTTAATATTCTTTGTGATTCGATATCCTAAATTGAAAAATATGGATAATGATGAATTAAGTCGCTTGATTTTAAATAGAAGTGAAAATGAAGTTGATGATATGATTGAAGAACCTGAAAAAGAAAAAACTAAATAATAAAAGAATCGCACAATATACCTTCTTCATTCGGAGGCGTATCGTGCGATTTTTTGTATTATAAATTGACATTTAAGACGAGGCAGCTGAACCTTATATATAATTGCTAAGAGTTTGGGCTGAGCCATTTCTAACAATATTTATAATCGTTTAAAAGATTTCACGAACCCAGAAACAATTAATTTGGAAATTTGGTCGGCGAATAATAAACCTAATGCGATGGCTCCTGCAATAAGTGTTACTTCTAACATTGTATTTATTGCTGTGCTGAAATTTAATAAGACTAAATTTTTCGTTGCATCGTAAGCTAATCCACCTGGCACTAACGGGATGATACCTGTCACCATAAAAATGATTGCAGGTTCTTTTTGTTTACGTGCCATATAGTGACTTAATAAACCTAGGGCAAGACTGCCGAAGAAACTAGAGTATATAGTGTGCACACTAAAGCCGTTGAAGAATAAGGTATAAACCATCCATCCACACGTACCAACGAAACCACATGATAGATATAATTTTCTAGGTGCATCAAAAATGACGCAGAAGAACATTGAAGCTAAAAAGCTAAAGATAAAGTTTAAGATCCAAAACATAGTCTGATACTCCTATACTAAAATTAATACGCTACCAACGCCAGCACCGATGCCAAACGCAGTAACCAATGCTTCTAATGATTTCGTTGTGAACATCAACATGTGTCCACCAAATAAATCTTGTATTGCGTTTGTTATTAATACACCAGGAACAATAGGCATGACTGCCGCAATGATAATAGTTGCCAAGTCACCTGTTGGAATAAGTGTATGTCCAATAACGGCGATAATCCCAATAACTAATGAACCAATGAATTCTGGGATAAACTGTGCGTGTAATTTACGATCTAAAATCTCAGTGACTAGGTATCCTAGACTACCTGCTAATATCGCAGTTAAAACATCAATCAATCTACCACCTTGTAAATATAAGAAACTCATTGCAATCATTGCTGCAGCAAAACCTTTAAAGGGAAGACTGCTGTCACGCTTAGCAACATATATTTTTTCAAGTTGCGTTTTTGCCTCGGCTAAAGAAATTTCATTATTTGTAATTTGACGCGAAATTTTATTAGCTTGAGAAATTTTTATTAAGTTTGTATCTCGAGAGGTAATTCTAAATATTCTAGGAAACGATTCCGAATGTAATGTAAACTGGATGACAGTGTTTGTAACAAAGCTGTTACTTTCACTGTAACCAAGTTTTTTTGCAATACGTGTCATGGTATCTTCTACACGCGTACCTTCTGCACCAGATTCTAATAGTATGCGAGCAGCAAGCATGACAACATCTTTGATAAGTACCTCTTGTTTGTATTCTTCTGAATTTATGTCCATTTCATCACCATTGTTTATAAGAATTTAATACTTATTATAGTTTATACACTATAAAATAACCACATGAGCTTTTTGATAAGTTGTTATTGATTTTAAAAAACTAATATTTGATACTATTGTAATAATAATCATCGGAATTTTTAGTGGTTAAAATTCTCTTGAAGTATAAAAAGGAAAAAATATTGAAAAAAATTCGACAAAAATATGTTTCAAATATTTCAAATAGGTTAAAATAATATTAGTTAACCATTACAAAAATTGTATAGAGTAGCGACTGTATAATTTCTATTGAGGTTAACGTTTATATGTAGTGATAGTAGTTAAAGTTCTCCCAAGGAAGACTACTCGGGTACACTTTGCTATGAGCAAAGTGTACTTTGTTATTGATATTACATTAGCACATATATATAAGTTTAAACATACAGATTTCAACTATTTACCAAATCACGTCTTATGTATACGGGAATATACTGAAGATAAACGAAAAATTCCAAGCTTAAACCGATAAGCTTGGAATTTTTTATTAATTTATAAACGTACCAATGTATTAAGAAATCGCAAAGAATTGATCGAATTCGTTTGTGTTAATAATATGTCCTACAAAGAAACTACCGAATTCACCGTATCGTGCTGTTGTTTCATCAAAGCGCATTTCGTATACAATTTTTTTGAATTGTAATACGTCATCTGAGAACAATGTTACGCCCCATTCGAAATCATCAAACCCTACAGAACCAGTAATAAATTGTTTGATTTTGCCTGCATATTTTCTACCAATCATACCATGGTCATACATTAATTTTTGGCGTTCTTCCATAGTTAACATGTACCAGTTATAAGTTTCATTACGACGTTTGTTCATTGGATAGAAACAAATATAATCAGAATGTGGTAATTCTGGGTATAATCTTGCTTTGATATGAGGGTTCTCATAAGGATCTTCATCAGATTTACCAGCTAAATAATTGCTCAATTCAATGACTGATACATATGAATATGTAGGGATTAAGAAGTCAGCAATGCGTAATTTGTTAAATTCATTTTCAATATGATTTAAAGACTTCATTTCAGGACGTAAGAACCATAATAACAAATCTGCTTTTTGACCAGTTATATTATAAATAGCTTGATCACCAGATTTTGATGATCTTACAGTTGCTGTATTTTCTAAAAATGATTGAAATTCAGTGACAAGTGCATCGCGTTCGTCCTTTGGAACTAGACGTAATGATGCCCAATCAACTGCATAAAATAAATGTAGACTATACCAACCATCTAATGTTTCGGCTGCTTGACTCATGTTTATCGCTCCTTTTCAAAAATCATCAGTTCTTTATAAATTTTATCATAAAGCAAAGGGGTAACGATAAAATTATGATTACAAATTGGTGACGTGGCATTATGAAATAAAATGGCGTATAATTATACCGTGAATGATTAATAAGATTTATATTACAGGAGGACATTATGGCTGATTTATTAAATGTATTAAAAGACAAACTTTCTGGTAAAAACGTTAAAATCGTATTACCTGAAGGAGAGGACGAACGTGTTCTAACAGCTGCAACACAATTACAAGCAACAGATTATGTTACACCAATCGTGTTAGGTGATGAGACTAAGGTTCAATCTTTAGCGCAAAAACTTAATCTTGATATTTCTAATATTGAATTAATTAATCCTGCGACAAGTGAATTGAAAGCTGAATTAGTTCAATCATTTGTTGAACGACGTAAAGGTAAAGCGACTGAAGAACAAGCACAAGAATTATTAAACAATGTGAACTACTTCGGTACAATGCTTGTTTATGCTGGTAAAGCAGATGGTTTAGTTAGTGGTGCAGCACATTCAACAGGCGACACTGTGCGTCCAGCATTACAAATCATCAAAACGAAACCAGGTGTATCAAGAACATCAGGTATCTTCTTTATGATTAAAGGTGATGAACAATACATCTTTGGTGATTGTGCAATCAATCCAGAACTTGATTCACAAGGACTTGCAGAAATTGCAGTAGAAAGTGCAAAATCAGCATTAAGCTTTGGCATGGATCCAAAAGTTGCAATGTTAAGCTTTTCAACAAAAGGGTCTGCTAAATCAGACGACGTGACAAAAGTTCAAGAAGCTGTCAAATTAGCACAACAAAAAGCTGAAGAAGAAAAATTAGAAGCAATCATTGATGGCGAATTCCAATTTGATGCTGCGATTGTACCAGGTGTTGCTGAGAAAAAAGCGCCAGGTGCTAAATTACAAGGTGATGCAAATGTCTTTGTATTCCCAAGTTTAGAAGCTGGTAATATTGGTTACAAAATTGCACAACGTTTAGGTGGATATGATGCAGTTGGTCCAGTATTACAAGGTTTAAATTCTCCAGTAAATGACTTATCACGTGGCTGCTCAATTGAAGATGTATACAATCTTTCAATTATTACAGCAGCGCAAGCCTTACAATAACGATGGATTTAGCGAGTAAATATTTTAATGGTGTCAACTGGCGATATATCGACCATTCTTCTGGATTAGAGCCTATGCAATCTTTCGCATTCGATGATACATTTTGCGAAAGTGTGGGCAAAGATATATCAGATAATGTTGTGCGTACTTGGATTCATCAACATACTGTTATTCTTGGTATTCATGATTCAAGATTGCCGTTTTTAAAAGATGGCATTGATTATTTAACGAATGAGATTGGTTATAATGCCATTGTTAGAAATTCTGGAGGCCTAGGTGTCGTTCTAGATCAAGGTGTATTAAATATATCGCTGATGTTCAAAGGACAAACAGAAACAACGATTGATGAAGCGTTTACTGTGATGTATCTCTTAATTAGCAAAATGTTCGAAGATGAGAATGTTGATATTGATACGATGGAAATTGAACATTCTTATTGCCCAGGAAAATTTGACTTAAGTATCGATGGTAAGAAATTTGCAGGCATATCGCAACGAAGAGTTAGAGGCGGTATTGCTGTACAAATTTATCTTTGTGTTGAAGGCTCTGGTTCAGAACGTGCATTGATGATGCAAACATTTTATGAACATGCTTTAAAAGGTGAAGTGACTAAATTTAAATATCCTGAAATTGAACCATCTTGTATGGCCTCATTAGAGACATTGCTTAACAAAACGATTACTGTTCAAGATGTAATGTTTTTACTATTATATGCAATCAAAGATCTTGGCGGTGTATTAAATATGACACCCATTACTCAAGAAGAATGGCAAAGATACGATACGTATTTTGATAAAATGATTGAAAGAAACAAGAAAATGATAGACCAAATGCAATAGTTAAATATTTAACAGCCCCTTTCAAGTTATCGTTTGGGGCTGTTATTTTTGAAAGTATCCATAAATAGCATAAATATGTTATTGACCTAATATTTAAATTGAACATCATTAAATTAAAAGTAATGATATGATTGAAATAATAAATTTAATAAGAAAATTTCATGTTTTACGTATTAAATAGATTGAGAATAGGGTATATATAATGCGTATGACTATGAAAGAACGAACCTTCTATTGAAATGTTCTAATACTTTAGTAGTAAATCTATATATTCCAATTATTATTTGTAGTATTATAGTTAGGGTGGAAAATTATAAATTGTAGGGCTATTTTATAAAAAGATAAAGAATCTGAAATATCACTCGATAAGATTTAAACTTTGAAGTAAACGAAAGTTAGTTTTATACTAATCAAGTTAAGTCAAATATAAATTCAAATTAAAGATTATACATAATATGAATAATGTGAGATAAAGACTGCAATGAAATTTAACGCGAATGCGTATGCAACTTAGAATATGATGTCTTTTACTAATAAATGAAAATAATGAATCAAGTATAGGATAAATATAAAAGGTGATATTGACATGACAAGAAAAGGATATGGGGAATCGACAGGTAAGATTATTTTAATAGGAGAACATGCTGTTACATTTGGAGAGCCTGCTATTGCAGTACCGTTTAACGCAGGTAAAATCAAAGTTTTAATAGAAGCCTTAGAGAGCGGGAACTATTCGTCTATTAAAAGCGATGTTTACGATGGTATGTTATATGATGCGCCTGACCATCTTAAGTCTTTGGTGAACCGTTTTGTAGAATTGAATAATATTACAGAGCCGCTAGCAGTAACGATCCAAACGAATTTACCACCATCACGTGGATTAGGATCGAGTGCAGCTGTCGCGGTTGCTTTTGTTCGTGCGAGTTATGATTTTTTAGGGAAATCATTAACGAAAGAAGAACTCATTGAAAAGGCTAATTGGGCAGAGCAAATTGCACATGGTAAACCAAGTGGTATTGATACGCAAACGATTGTATCAGGCAAACCAGTTTGGTTCCAAAAAGGTCATGCTGAAACGTTGAAAACGTTAAGTTTAGACGGCTATATGGTTGTTATAGATACTGGTGTGAAAGGTTCAACAAGACAAGCAGTAGAAGATGTTCATAAACTTTGTGAGGACCCTCAGTACATGTCACATGTAAAACATATCGGTAAGTTAGTTTTACGTGCGAGTGATGTGATTGAACATCATAACTTTGAAGCCTTAGCGGATATTTTTAATGAATGTCATGCGGATTTAAAGGCGTTGACAGTTAGTCATGATAAAATAGAACAATTAATGAAAATTGGTAAAGAAAATGGTGCGATTGCTGGAAAACTTACTGGTGCTGGTCGTGGTGGAAGTATGTTATTGCTTGCCAAAGATTTACCAACAGCGAAAAATATTGTAAAAGCTGTAGAAAAAGCTGGTGCAGCACATACATGGATTGAGAATTTAGGAGGTTAATGCGTTGATTAAAAGTGGCAAAGCACGTGCACATACGAATATTGCACTTATAAAATATTGGGGTAAAAAAGATGAAGCACTAATCATTCCAATGAATAATAGCATATCTGTTACATTAGAGGAATTTTACACTGAAACAAAAGTCACTTTTAACGACCAGTTAACACAGGATCAATTTTGGTTGAATGGTGAAAAGGTTAGTGGCAAAGAATTAGAGAAAATTTCAAAATATATGGATATTGTCAGAAATAGAGCTGGCATCGATTGGTATGTAGAAATTGAAAGCGACAATTTTGTACCAACAGCAGCAGGATTGGCTTCATCAGCAAGCGCATATGCAGCTTTAGCAGCAGCTTGTAATCAAGCGCTAGACTTGCAGCTGTCAGATAAGGATTTATCGAGATTGGCGCGAATCGGTTCGGGTTCTGCGTCGCGTAGTATTTATGGTGGATTTGCAGAATGGGAAAAAGGGTATAGTGATGAGACGTCATATGCCGTTCCACTTGAATCGAATCATTTTGAAGATGACCTTGCCATGATATTTGTTGTGATTAATCAACATTCTAAAAAGGTACCTAGTCGATATGGTATGTCATTGACACGAAACACATCAAGGTTTTATCAATATTGGTTAGATCATATTGATGAAGATTTAGCTGAAGCAAAAGCAGCGATTCAAGACAAAGATTTTAAACGCCTTGGTGAAGTAATTGAAGAAAATGGTTTGCGTATGCATGCCACGAATCTAGGATCAACACCGCCGTTCACATATCTTGTGCAAGAAAGTTATGATGTAATGGCGCTCGTTCACGAATGCCGAGAAGCGGGGTATCCGTGTTATTTTACGATGGATGCGGGTCCTAATGTGAAAATACTTGTAGAAAAGAAAAACAAGCAACAGATTATAGATAAATTATTAACACAGTTTGATAATAACCAAATTATTGATAGTGACATTATTGCCACAGGAATTGAAATAATTGAGTAAGGAAGAGATAAAATGATTCAGGTCAAAGCACCCGGAAAACTTTATATTGCTGGAGAATATGCTGTAACAGAACCAGGATATAAATCTGTACTTATTGCGTTAGATCGTTTTGTAACTGCTACTATTGAAGAAGCAGACCAATATAAAGGTACCATTCATTCAAAAGCATTACATCATAACCCAGTTACATTTAGTAGAGATGAAGATAGTATTGTCATTTCAGATCCACATGCAGCAAAGCAATTAAATTATGTGGTCACAGCTATTGAAATATTTGAACAATACGCGAAAAGTTGCGATATAGCGATGAAGCATTTTCATCTGACTATTGATAGTAATTTAGATGATTCAAATGGTCATAAATATGGATTAGGTTCAAGTGCAGCAGTACTTGTATCAGTTATAAAAGTATTAAATGAATTTTATGATATGAAGTTATCTAATTTATACATTTATAAACTAGCAGTGATTGCAAATATGAAGTTACAAAGTTTAAGTTCATGCGGAGATATTGCTGTGAGTGTATATAGTGGATGGTTAGCGTATAGTACTTTTGATCATGAATGGGTCAAGCATCAAATTGAAGATACTACGGTTGAAGAAGTTTTAATCAAAAACTGGCCTGGATTGCACATCGAACCATTACAAGCACCTGAAAATATGGAAGTACTTATCGGTTGGACTGGCTCACCGGCGTCATCACCACACTTTGTTAGCGAAGTGAAACGTTTGAAATCAGATCCTTCATTTTACGGTGACTTCTTAGAAGATTCACATCGTTGTGTTGAAAAACTTATTCATGCTTTTAAAACAAATAACATTAAAGGTGTGCAAAAGATGGTGCGTCAGAATCGTACAATTATTCAACGTATGGATAAAGAAGCTACAGTTGATATAGAAACTGAAAAGCTAAAATATTTGTGTGATATTGCTGAAAAGTATCACGGCGCATCTAAAACATCAGGCGCTGGTGGTGGAGACTGTGGTATTACAATTATCAATAAAGATGTAGATAAAGAAAAAATTTATGATGAATGGACAAAACATGGTATTAAACCATTAAAATTTAATATTTATCATGGGCAATAAATGATTTGATAGGGGAGCAATCATCTAATTTAATTAGAAGATAAATGCTCCATTTTTTATTGTCAGCCGTGTTACGTATCTTGAAAAAAATATTAAAAAGAGTAAAATAGATAGAGTTAACGAAAAAATTAATGAAATCAACGATATAGATATGATAAAGAAAGGTGGGTAGCAATATGAAAAATACATTCCTTATTTGTGATGAATGTCAGGCAGTCAATATAAGAACGTTACAAAAGAAGTTGGAAAAATTAGATCCCGATGCTGAAATCGTGATAGGTTGTCAATCTTATTGTGGACCTGGACGCCGAAAAACATTCACTTTTGTTAATAACCGCCCACTGGCTGCGCTTACTGAAGAAGAATTAATCGAAAAAGTTTCTCAACAATTAAAGAAACCACGTGATCCTGAAGAAGAAGAGCGTTTAAGAAAACGACATGAAGAACGTAAACGTCGTAAAGAAGAACAAGATAGAAAGCTTAAAGAAAAATTAGAAAAGCGAAAAGCACAACAATAAAACCTGATGGCAGCATCATTCAATGCGTGCCACTAGGTTTTGTCTAGAAATTAAATAAATCATTAAATGATTCGGCCATCGTAGGATGCGTATAAATATTATCTCGTAATACGGTATATGGAATGTTTTGATCAATCGCAAGTTTAATTATATTAATTAATTCTTCAGATTGCTTACCATATAATGTAGCACCTAAAATCATATTATTTTCATTATTAATGACTACTTTAAATAAACCTCTTGGATCATTGTTAATTTTATGACGAGGTATAGCACTTACTAAAAGTTGATGTTCAGTGTAATCATAATGTTGAGCGGCAGCTTCTTTACTAGTTAATCCAACACGTGATAATGGTGGATCTATAAATACTGTATAAGGTACGCTGCCTCTATTGTTAGTCGTACGTGACTGATTACCATATAAAGCTGATTTGATAATTCGATAATCATCTAAAGATATATACGTAAATTGAAGTCCGCCTTTAACATCACCTGCAGCATAAATATGCGGCACAGTTGTTTGAAGATGAGCATTGACTTTAATTTCGCCTCTGTCGCCTAATTCGATATCAGTATTTTCTAATGCTAAATCCGTATTCGGTTTGCGTCCGATAGCCAAAAGTACTGCATCAGCCTCAAAGTTACCAACGTTAGTATGGACAGTTGTATGATAATTGTCAGATGACAATTCAGTCGTTTCAACATTTGTATGCAATGCAATGCCTTTATTTTCTAAGTCAGTAATAGCATGTGCAACGACATCTTGATCTTCGCGTGGCATAAATGATTCACCACGTTCTAATACTGTAACCTTACTACCTAGGTTCGCAAACATTGAAGCAAATTCTAAGGCGATATAACCGCCACCTACAATAACGAGGTGCTTAGGTTGATAGTTAATGTTTAATAAACCTGTTGAATCGAAGACGTGTTTAGCTTGATCAAGACCTTTAATGTTAGGTTTTACAGAGGTAGCACCAGTATTAATAATGATATGAGGTGCAGTAATACTATCGGCGATATCGCCATGCTGATCTAATAAATTCACTTCAGTATTAGATTTAAACTGCGCTTTAAAATCCAGTACATCAATGTTGCTATCGTCTGCTAATAAGTGGTAATTTTTATTGTTTAGCGCATTGACAACATCGTTTTTACGGTTATAACTTGCTTCAAAAGATTTGCCTTCTAATCCATCATGTACAAGTGTCTTCGAAGGTATACATCCTATATTGATACAAGTGCCGCCACACATTTTCGGAGATTGTTCGATAACTGCGACGTGTTGACCTGTTGATGCAGCATATTTGGCTAAAGTTTTACCAGCTTTCCCAAATCCTATTACAATTAAATCATATGTTTTCATGACATAAATCCTCCTTTTGAATGTCTTCAATGACATCTTTGATTGTTTTTTCTTTATAAAAATTAATAATGATATTCTGTTCGTCTTGTTGATAATGTGACATGGTAGTTGCAATATTACGAGCAATTTGACAGTGACTGCCTTCGTCGCCAGTAAATAGTCGTGTGTGATGTTCTTTCTCTAAGACAAAATGTTTATATAATGTTGCTAAAGAGACATCAGCGCTACGATCATTTGCTAAATATCCACCATCTTTACCTCGTATTGTGTCAATCATTTTTAAATCGACAAGTTGAGTCGTCACGCGTCGTAATTGAACAGGATTTAAACAAGTTAATTCAGCTAATGAACTACTATTGAATTTTTCTGAATGATGCTTAGTTAAAAAAGCTAATACATGCACGGCAATGTTAAATTCTAAATTCAATGTTTCTCACCTCATAATTGTAACTGTATTAGTTACAATTAAAAATCATTTTGCTCAATGTGTCAATACTTATGTTTGAAAAGTGTTGAATTAGGTGTGATTATTTTGATGATTTATTGTTTGAAAGTTGTTGCATTAACGGTGAGATTGCACAATTGAAATTTTAGTTATGTATAAACTGATAGATATGAAATGAATATTGAAAATGAGGGCAATAAAATATTGAATGATGATGTTGTGTGATTTTGTAAACTTATTCGTATTTTAGAGACGTTTTGATATTTCGCATGATGAGGAAACACTTTTAACAACTGGTGACATATTT
>OBUW01000447.1_pt1 | contig 22323 bp, 11 predicted proteins | sample 1475761 | NCBI WGS metagenome assembly OBUW01 (sample SAMEA2579908, study PRJEB22360) | human gut metagenome | biome: human gut; feature: human-associated habitat; material: faeces | place: Denmark | collected 2008/2010
AAACAAACAAACAAACAAACAAACGTATACATATACACATTTAGGTTAATTTAATGACTTGAAATTTTTTCTCGGCTTCTTCCAAACTAAAATCAGTTTCTGCTTGATGCCATCTTTCATGTAATCTTCCATAAAGTAAAACTAATTTTGGTTCTTCAGATTGAGTATCATTAACATTTTTCTTACCAAATAAACGTGATTTTTCATTATTCCAAGCAGCAAAATCAATTTTTTCCCATTCTTTAGGTTTCCCAATACCTAAACGATTTAATTTAGGTGATTGTAAAGGTTCTGGATCCAAAATACAAGTTGATTTAGGTTTACAAAAATAGATCAATACTAATCGACGGAATTCTTTTTGATCATCTGGTGGACCAACAACTCTATGAATAGAAGATTTGAAATATCCACCCGTGATAAATTCCATGGCATCACCAATATTAACAATCAATCCATCTGGAGTATGGCCAACATAATTCCATTCACCAGTGAAATAATCTCGAATTTGTAGTGAAAGAATTGGTTGAGACGTAATAAATGTGAATCCTCCACTATCGGAATGACCCCTTAACCATGTATCACCGACTTTTTCACGATCTTGAGGATCCATACCTTCATATAACATGAATCGGCCAGCACCACCACCAGAATTTTTATAATCATTAGGTGTAACTTTATAATAATTGTCCCAAATGAAACCTTCTGGAAGTTCTAAAACAATATCAGTTAAATTACAAAGTTTCCTTAATACATCATTATGTAAATATCGATAATATTCCGCAACTTGTGATAAATGGTCTTGCACTATAGGAGGATATTGATTATCATTATTGGCATTACCTGATCCTTGGAAAAACAGTGGTTGTTGCATATTATTAAAATTATAATGAATAATTGAATCTTCAACTCCATTTCTCATTGACCAATATTTTTTAGGTTTATAACCAGCACCTCTTTCAGCACCTAATGAAATTGATCGATCTTCTAAATCAGATTTTAATGCTCCTGCCAAATATGGTTTTTGACTTTCAAGAGGAACTTCTAAAATCCCTTGAGCTAATGATTTAAGAAATTCCAATTTATCATGAGGAAATCCATGATTTGTAACCATGATAAAACCATATGTTGAAAGAGATTTTTCAATTTGAGTTGCTAATTTTTGTCTAATTGGTAAATTCCCAGCACCATCTTTATAAAGTGATAAATCAACCGCTTCTAATTCTATTGGTTTGATGGGAGACGTTGATAAGAGAGCTTCTTTAAATGGTCTTAAATTATATTTGTCTTTAGCTACTGGCATAATAAAAAAGTTTTTATGTGTTAGATTTGGTTAGTTGATGTTCAAAAAAAAGTTTATCTCGAGTGTTAAATGCAAGCTATTTATAATTTGCAATCTGATAGATGATTATTTGAGCAAGGGATAAGGGGATCGATTAAATTAACCGACTGTGGATTTTAAGCTGGTCGTTGTTTATTAGAATGAAAAGGAATTCGCAGCCACAGTTTTTTTTTTGTCTTTTCAACCGAAACTTCATATGAATTAATTTTTACAATCCACCACCTCCTTTAAATTACTACATCATAAACATTTCGAGGTTGAATCAAGCTATAGTAGAAACACGTCACTTTACAAAAATTAATAATAAACTCCCAAGAAAGAGCGCTCCTATTTTGTGTAATCATATATATTCATCTAAGTACTTCCTCCATCCTAAGTTTTTCCAAATTTTTCTTTCAAAGTCTTTTGTAACTTTTCTTCAAATTCTTCTTTAGATTCTTCAGATTTCCATCTTAAATTATAAGCAGGATGATCAGGTTTTAAAAACCCATTACCAGCACCATAAATACTTTCTCTATATGTAAGAGGTTTACCATTTTCATTAGTTGGATATTCCTTTTGAGCATAACCTTTTTCTTGAAGTAATGGAATGACATATTCAACCAAATCTTCAAAACTACCTGGTGTGACAGCATAAGTGAAATTGAATCCATCAACACCAGAGATTTCATGCCAACGAATTAATTCTTCAGTAACTTCTTCGGGATCACCAACAATTAAAATCCCTGATCCACCAATTTGTAATTGATTAACCACAGTAGCTCTAGTTTTTTTCGTGTTGGGATCTTCACCAGGTACCGGTTTTGTCCAACTTTCAACAAAACTTCTTACAGCATTACTTTCAACTTGATCTAATGGTTCATCATAATCATATTTCCCTAAATCGATTCCCGTCCAACCTCCAAAAAGAGCTTGTGCACCTTCAGGATCAGAATAATGTTTATATTCTTCATATTTAGCAATGGCTTCTTCATGAGTAGGAGCAACAATCACGGTAACTAATGATAAAACTTTAACATCATCGGGGTTTCTACCATGTTGTTTCACCAATTTTTTCAATTGATCAATTTTGACTTTTAGTGCTTCCGGGGTCATACCATTAATAAACGCTGCTTCAGCGTTTTTAGCAGCATATTCTAAACCTTTTTTGGAAGCACCTGCTTGTAAAATAACTGGCAATCTTTGTGGAGTTGGTTCAGTAATACTAGGTCCAGGAACAATAAAATGTTCTCCCTTATAATTAATTTCTCTAATTCTTTCCGGATCAGTGAAAACTCTTGTTTTCCTATCAAATTTAACGGCATCATCAGCCCATGAAGATAAAAATAATTGATATACAACTTCAACAAATTCTTGAGCTTTAACATATCGTTCATCATGCTCAGGTAATGGACCGCCATTGAGTAAATTTCTTGCTGCAGAATCCAAATATGATGAAACAATATTCCAACCAATTCTACCTTTGGTTAAATGATCTAACGTGGCTAATCGACGACTAAAATGATAAGGTGATTCACTAACAGTACTTGAAGTAATAGCAAATGATAAATTTTCTGTAACAGCAGCCATAGCAGGAACAATTGCATGTGGATCATTAATTGGCCATTGAGCTCCAGATTTAGCAGCAGCAGTTAAATTACGAGGTCCATTATAAACATCATAACCACCTAAAACATCAGCAATGAAAAGAGCATTGAATTTCCCCTTTTCCAATAATTTAGCCAAATTAGTCCAATATTCAATGGTATTATAATCTCGAGATTTATCTTCAGGATGACTCCATAATCCCGCAGTTTGAAGTGATGGACACATCATATCAAATGCATTGAGGATGAGGTGTTTTTTAGGTGATGAAGAATCACGTTTTTGTCTTTTATTAGGACTAATTGTCATTGTGGAGGGAGAATAGTGGATGTCAATGATGGAAAAACAGCAATTCTGAATAGATTTTTTAGATTTGAAGGAGAAGGATTTATGACATGTTTATATAGTTGGATTTCCAAAATAACGAAATTTCAATCAACAATTTGTAATAATGAAAAAATACCACACAATCAAAAATGCTAGATGGTTATTGAGACTGTAGTTATTTCAATGGTTTCGGGTGTAAACGTTAAAATTACTGTGGCATTACTATCAATCCCATTCGGGCATTAAAAATATATTACATCATTTTTCGGGAAGTTAATGATTTATCAATAGGTAGGTGTTGAAAAGTCTTAACCAGAGCCACAATTCTTGTTTCACTTTTTGCGTGTCAGGTGTTAGTACTTTATTACACGACTTATTTTTAAGTGCTACCAAATGTAAAATGGATCAAAGTATAGCCTAACACACCAAATAGTATCAAACACTATAGAAGGTATTCCTGACTGGAAGGAATTATCAAGGAAGTGGGTAATAACAAAACAATAAGAAATGTGTTGCAAGGTTGCTGAAAATTACTTCATAATTTACAAATAATTTTTGTACAACAAACTTAACAGATATTGTAACTCAATTTGTTGATTGTCGGGAGATGAGTGAGTATTCAATAATGGAATAACAGAATTAAGTCAAAGTTTAGATAATAGTAAAGGAACTCTAAAAGTTTTATTTAACATTAGAAAGTCAATTTAGTTGAGAATCCTCAATCCTTTTTTAAAAAATAAGCTAACTATGAACGATAGATGGCAAAACCAAATCAGATCAAAGACCCGTACAATTGAATTCATCCATGACTAAGAATAGATCGATTCTGAGACTGTTAAAGAAATAAAAGGAGGATAACAGAGTCAAATGAAAGTATTTACAAGCCCTCTTCTCCTTTTTCTTTGGCAAGGCGGAATTTTTCTTTTTTGTTTCTATATAAAATGAAGCGCAAAAAGAAATTTCAAGATTAACCGCGAGATTACTTAATTTGGTTAAATAATTCCGCACCACCACCAAGAAGAAGAAGAAGAAGTTTGTTAATAAAAGAAATTGACTTCTCTTCTATTTGTTCGTCTTATTGTTTGGTTAATTCGCATTTTCAACGAATGGTAAAAAAAATGGTAAAAAAAAAGTTAATCAGTCATCCATCCAACGTTGTTCTCCTTTATAAACCCTAAAAAAGATTAACTTCTATCTTAATCCTATTTTTTTTTTTTTTTTCTACCAAACTAGAATAAAGATAAAGTAATCAAACAAAAGAAAATGCTGTCAATAGTTTATAATATGCTTACAACGGCAGGTTCTTCTATCACCACCATACAACCATCAACATGGAGGACACAAATCAGTGGAGTTATGGGTTCAACATCATTAGCATGTTGGATAGTTTTATTAATGCCCCAATTAATTGAACAATGGAGATTAAAATCAGCTGAAGGAATAGCTATTGGGTTTATTACTATTTGGTTTATGGGAGATATTTTCAATTTAATTGGAGCATTATGGGCAAAATTATTACCCGAAGTGATTTTTTTAGCCGTTTGGTTTTGTATTGCTGATTTTTTAATGATATTTTCTTATGTTTATTATACCAAGATATATCCTAAACATCATCATCAACATCACCACCACGAGCATGGGCAAGGAGATAATGAAGAAAACCACCACCACCACCATCATCATCACCATAATAAGAGAAAAAGTAGAGGAAATGATAATGAATCTAGTCCATTATTAAATACTACTAGAAGTAGAAGTAGTAGTACTGGCCATGGAGATAGTACTCACAAAAGAACAAGAAGAAGAAGTAGTACATTAACTGATATTGCTTTAGAACCAGAATATCATTCAATTTTTATTAAATATATTTTACCAATTTTATTTGTTATTGGATGTGGAACATTAGGATTTTTCATCAGTGGTACTTCAGGTGAAAACAACTCCCCCGATGATAACACTCCACCTTCTCCTCCTCCTAGTGATGATATTATTGCTATTGGACCACAAGTTATGGGGTATTGCAGTGCCTTATTATATTTGGGTGCAAGAATTCCCCAAATTATTCAAAATCATCAACGTAAAAGTGTTCATGGATTAAGTTTATTATTTTTCCTTTTTTCAACATTAGGTAATTTAACTTATGCTGGACAAATTTTATTTTATCGTAATGATTCTCAATATATTTTATTAAATTTAAGTTGGTTATTAGGTTCATTAGGAACAATTTTTGAAGATTCATTGATTTTCTTACAATTTTATATGTATCGTGATAATAACAAGGACGAAGCAACTGTTGAATAAAGAGAACAACCTCTGGCCCCATTCTGCATTTAAATAGTTAGAATCTTGTACTAATAATAAACAATTTATATGTATATGTATAATATATATATCTAAATTAAAACAAAACAAAACACGAAGAAAGAAGAAAAAGTTTGTTATCTATCTATTATATTCACCTTTAATTATAAAATAAATTTCCCTTCCAAAACAAATTATATGTCTCTAGTAGTATCCTTACTGTTATTGTCCCTGAAATTAAAACCCATTTAAGTATCCTATTCTTCAAATTAATTTCTTTTTAAACTAATACCCTGTTTCCATTTCTATTCTTTTCTTTTTCCATAAATATATAAATAAACCTTTCCTCTCTGTTAAATAAAAATAAAAAACCAAAAAACCAAAACCAAAACCAAACTAATATAACAATAATAATAAAAAAAAACCTTGAAATAAATAAATGAATAAAAAAAACCACTTCTCCGTATAATTAGCCAACCTTGCCATGTTGTTACAATATGTTTACAAAAATGAAAATTATTATTAACCTTCCTTCCCCACCTTCCTCAACAATATCCCTTTTAAATTTATAAATATTTTTCAAATAATTCATCATTTAACCATCCAACTTTTTCAAATGCAGCAAATAATCGACTTGCCTTATTAACATCAATTCTACAAGCCTTTTGTGCATCTGTTCTTCTAAATCCTTTACCTTGTCTTAATCGTGATACTTTTTCATAAAATAATCTTCGTTTAGAATCTAAATATACTGCCACGGGTAATCTTAATATACTAGCCAATAAAATTTCTGCTGGATGAGTCAATTTATTTAAATTAGGATCATTAGATAAATCCATTGGTTGACCTTTCCATTCAATTTTTAAACATTTGGAATTATTAGGAGGTAATGTCGTAGTTACATCAGGTGAATAATCTGGTATAGATTCATCAATTAATTGTTGTTGTAATGCCATTATTGGTGTTGAAGGTGAAGATGAAGAATGGCCATGACTAACCTTCTTTTTCTTTTTTGGTGGTGGTGGTGGAGTTGATGGAATATTCGAGGATTCATCATCATCATCAGTAGCTAATTTACCACTACCACCAGAAGATCTAGCAACTCTTCTAGTTCTTACTCGTTCAACATCAGTAGCAGAAGTAATATCATCATTTGAATCGTATACTAATCTCTTTTTATATTTTCTCGTTGGTAATGAAGCAACATTAGCAACAGTGTGACTTGAATTCCTTTTAATATCATATTTATTTAAAAAGTCCAATTGATTATGATAATAATTTTTAGCAATTGGTTTGATATCAATAGTTAATTTATAATCATTAAAGTTTTCTAAATTAAATTCATGATTACCAGTTTTTAAATATGATTTACTGTTAGGATTACAAGCTGGTAATTGAGGTAATGGTTGTTTAATTGAAAATAATGTAGCATTTCTTTGATAAGGTGACAATGGTGGTGATAATGGTTGCAAAGTCTCACTAGGAGATGAGACGTGCGAATTGGTTGTGTTAGTGTTAGTATTAGTTTTAGTTAAACTAGTTGTTGAAGTAGAGTTTGAATTTGAATTGGATGACAATTGTTGTTTCATCAACTTCAATTGATCTTCAAGATTGATAGTAGGAGTAAGACAATTAGGAATATCAATTGACATCGTTGTTGTAGTAGTGTTGTTATTAGTAATATTATCTGAGGATGAATTAGAGTGGTTGTAATAACTCATTGGTTGAGGATATATAAACGACATAAAGATATATATATAGATATAAGTAATTTAAAGAAAACAGAAAAGAAGAATGAAAAGAACTATTGTATAATATATATATATATATTAATATGTAAACAAATAAATAAGTAAAATTGGTGGGTATATATATATAGATGTTTCAAAAGAGAGATGTGAATGATTTGATTATTTAGAAAGGAAATTAAAAAAAAAAAAAATTTTTTTCTTTATCAGTTTCCTGCAGACAACAATTTTTTTTTTTGATTGTTTATGTTTTTCGTTGTTAAATTTCTTTTTTATTTACTAAATTTAAAAGACAAAAATACAGTCACGATTTGCTGTTGTTGTTGTTGTTGTTGTTGTCCCAGACAATTACTGAACTCTTTTTTTTGTTTCAAAGCCCACACCACTTTCTTTTTTATTCTTCTTCTTCTATTCCTACTAATTCTATTCTTTTATAATCTTAGAACAATCTTAGTATACCAATTGCTAGTCAATTAAATACAATTGCAATATTTGAACATATAAATTACTTCATTTTAACAATAAATTGAAACGCATATGTGGAATTTTAACATTCTTTGCTTTCTCTGGTCTTCTTCTTCCCCCCATCACGTATTTTTTTTTTCTTATGTATGTTTCAAATGCGATAAGAGATAAAAAAAAAGAGAAACTAAATCTTTTTTTTTTTTGATGGCTTCAACCGTTGACTTCCCTATTTTGGAAATCTGTGTCATTGACAGACAAAAAAAAAGCAAGCGAGAACTGTAATGATCTATAGTGAGTCATTCATTTTTTTTTAATTTGTATGCATCGGAGATTTATTTTACATATTCTTTCAATAATACCGCTAACATTCAATTGAAGTGGCAATTGGCCTTTTCCGTATGGAAAGAATATTCTAGGTGTTTATTGTGCTGTCTTGATTATAGCATTTCCCATTCATTTTGTGTGTGATTTTAAAAACTGTGGGGTGAAGAGGATGGGGAGAGACGTGAACCAGACAAGAAAAAAAATATAAAAAAAAATCTGATCTCGTGACTACTAAACCACAACAACAATCTATTCAAATACACATGACATATATCAACCCAAAAAAAAGACCTATTGTTAGTAGCATGGAAGTGGAATTGGACTAGAAAAACATATAATACATTGTAAAACCAATTCCTAATAATAGAAAAACCCGAAGAAAGAAAAATAAAAAAATAATATGACGATTTGTTTCTCTTCTATTGTGTTTGTATCGTTACTTTGCAACAATTGGATATTGTTTTTAAAATCATTCCAGCGGAAAATCGGGAAAAGGAACCACGCAACTTGAAATTCTCTGCTTAAAGCTTATGCAATTGTTAAAGCATATTTAACATCTAGACGATTACACAATCAGTTTATACTTCCATTGACTATTGCAATTGATAATAGAACATAAAACTACCAATTGTATAGGGAAAACGTTCAAACTTAGAGAAACACCCATGTGATAATATGCCACCACCAAGAAGATCAAGATCAGACAAGGAATTAATTGTAGTGACTTTATAGTGACATGGTGTTGATTAGTAATTAAATGCACGACTCCATTCTAGCTCATCGTGCAACATTCCCACAATTGTCTTTTTTTCTTTACTGTCTGTATGTATAATACATTTTCACGTTTCTTTTTTTTCTTTCTGCTTAAAGATTTTTTGTTTTTATTTCTTTTTTGATGTAATAACCATTTGCAGACATTTATTGGAAGTAGTAGTTTTCTTATTTAATGTTATTTCCGAAGTAAGCCTCCCCATACAACAAACTCAAACCAATCACGATTTTGTCAGAGTTGTCTTTTTTTTCAAATGTCAAAACGTTTGATTGACCCAAGTTTTGTTCAGACATTTAAATTTAAATACACTACTTTCCTTTAAACAACAAACTATATGTAAGAAAAAAAGTGTGACACTTTTTTTTATTTTTCGTTTTGTTTGTATTTCCTCAATCGGAATACACCGATGACTAATGATCAAGGTGTCATTGGCTTAAATGGATTCGGTAATCCTACCACTCGCCTACCATCAACAAATTATGCCCAGCCCATCATTCGTTAAGTCTTTAACCCCTATTATTCCACACCTACGCCACTTCCATTCTTCCTTTTCGTAGATTCATACCCACAATAAAACCTTGGGCTTATAGCTACAAACACTTCTTTCCAATATCTCTTAGTATACTCAATTAATCTTAACGACACGCTAAAGGAGGGAGGGACAAATGTGTGACAAACAAGGTAGTTGCAAGAATTACAACAAACAACGATACTCTAATAATTGAATAATTCTTATTCTTTCCAGTATAGTACTTGATACCGATTACCCTCTGTTTTTTGTGCTTTGCATTGATTGTTGTCTTAGTTGATGGTTGTTGTATCAGTTTTTGCAACCAAAAATCAATTCTCACGATTTGATCAACCTCAAAAATTGTTTTGATAATGGAAGTTCTTTTTTTTTTTGTGTGTGTATTGGAAATTGTTACACCATGCACAACCCCATCAACCTTATAAGCAAAAAAAAAAAAATTATCAACCTAAAAAACACCACCTATTACTCTATCCACACATCACAATATGATTGAATATGCAAATAAATTATGTCTTGCCCCCATGGTAAGAAGTGGAGAACTACCTATTCGTCTTTTATCATTAAGATATGGTTGTGATTTACTTTGGACTCCGGAATTAGTTGATAAAAAAATCTTACAATCGACTCGAATCATCAATCAAGAATTAAATACCATTGATTATATTGTATCTAATCATCAACAACTGGACAAGAAAACTGTGATTTTCCGTAAACATCCTGATGAAACCGGGAGACTAATATTACAACTTGGATCGAGTGATCCTCAATTAGCAGTAGATGCTGCTCGGAAAGTGATTGATGATGTTGATGGTATTGATTTAAATTGTGGATGTCCGAAAAATTTCTCAACTCATAGTGGTATGGGAGCAGAGTTATTGAAAACTCCAGATAAATTATGTTCTATCTTGATCAATTTAGTTGAAAAAATTGGTATCCCGAATAAAAAATCCATTAGTTGTAAAATTCGATTATTTAATAATTATGATCAACTGAAAAATTTAATTGAAAAAATTTTACAAACGGGGATATCTAATTTAACGATTCATTGTCGTACTCCAATCATGAGAAATCGTCAAGATCCAGTATGGAATTTCTTACCTAAATTGATCCCCATTATTCAAACAGCAGGAGTTAATTTAGTGATTAATGGTAATATGCAAAATGTTGCTGATTTGAAAAATCTTCAATCAGCATTGAATGACAACGGTGGAGGAAAATTGAGTATTATGATTGCTGAAGCAGCAGAAGCAAATCCTTCAGTTTTCAGCCATTCACCAAAACCACAATGTTTAATTATACAAGAATTATTTGAAATTTGTCAAAAATATTATCAAAATTTCCTGGCAACTAAATTTTTAATGTTGAATATGATTCCTGGCAAATCAAAATATTTTCAAAAATTATCTCAAACGAAAAGTTTTGATCAAATGGGTGTTATATTGAAAGAAATATCTCAAGAATATGAAAAGCAGAAGCAAATGTCTACAAAAGGGTTGGATAAAATTTTTACTATAATGAATCGTGATTGTCAAAAAGCCAATTTTTTCAATTTAGATCAATTTCAAAAACATATTGCCCAAAGAGGAGAATATATGACGAAATTTTTCCATGAATGGCAAGAATCAACTATGTTGGAAGATTTCGATGATACCCCTACTAAACGACCACTCCTGAATGATAATAATAATAATGTGTCTAATCAACCATCCAAACGACAAAAGAAAAATATGGCAAAAAGCCAAACTCAACCCCTGTCAAGTATAGAAAACCCCATCAAAGTAACTTGATTAATCCTTACAACATTAATAGTTAAAATTTAATTTATAGATATAAAATCGTACATACAAACATGCATGTACGTATATGTATTCTTTATACAAGCATTATAGAAAATTTAAAAATTTCTTCATCATCAAAACCAAACCCGTCCACCAAACTTACATACACACATCATTTATTCTTGTAAAAATCTTTTTAAACCACACCAAATACCAGCAGCACCAGCCATCATTACTGAAGAATAAGCCATTGGTTTCAAACCAGCACTACTTTTAAATAACGCACCGGCTAATGCTCCAGCAGTGACAGAATTTAAATCATCATGTTTTTCTCTTATACCATCAATAGTAGAATCAATTAAATTATAAGTTAAAGCTAATACCCCAGCACTATTACCTAAAAATGGACCTCTTTTAGTAATATTATTTAAAATATGATTTAATTTGACTTTTGAAGGAGCTGATTCCGGTAATGTTTTTATACCTTGTTGAAAACCATATAATCCCCCAATTCCCAAACCTAATAAATATACTGCACCAGTACCATAACATAAATCATCAGTCCATGATCTACTTGGAATTAAACCTTTAGAACCTTCGACAGTATTTAATTGTTCTTCTTCTAAATCTAAATATTCAATACCTTTATCTAATCCAGCTAAAGGGTGTAATCTACTGGCAGAAATAGCTCCAGGGGTAGATATAATGGTGTTGACATCGGCAACTTCTTTAGGATCAAACCCTAATGTTTGTTTAATTGATGATTGATCGTTCGTGGTGGTAGTAGTGTTATTGTCGTTGTTTGTTGATGATTTTCCAAATATCCAAGACATGATGATGTTGTCGTTATGCTATTATGTTTATATGATAAAAATGATCTTTTCGATTTGATAAATAATTTCTAGTAGTCTCTCTTTATTGAGTTTGGTTATTCCAAAAATAATACAAAAAATAAATAAATAATAGACGTTAATAGTATTATATATGATATCCTCTCTCTATAAATGATGAGTATATTAATTGTAAACCAAAAACTGCTTTATATCGGGGGGGACGAGTCAATCTTAAGGAATGAAAATTTTTTTTTTGTTCGCTACTCAGTTCGTTTGTTTTGTTAGAGAAGATTTTACTCTTCGCCCTTGCACTGCTTAAGCATCTAACACTAAATAAAATTTTTCCGGTATATAAAAAGAAAGGACTCAGGAAAGGTCACGTGAGAAGCACATAGAAAGAAAATGGTTCAACGAAATAAGTTATATATTCAAATAAAGGGATATAGGTGTATGTATGTATTTGTGTTTGTGTTTGTGTATGTGATTTGTATTTAGTGTATAAATGAGAAACCATCTTCCGTTCTTACCATTTTATAAAGTATTCGTATTTTCTTTTGAAATATTTGTAGCACACCAACAAGTCTAGCATTATTCAATTGGTGGTAGGAGGGAAGATCCATCAGTTATTACTTCTTATTCTTACTTGCAACAGTAGTTTCAGTAGCATTTGTTCTGGTAAATGAAGATGATGGAGTTTCATCTTCTAATTTATGTACATTAGTAGATATGGCATGATATATTATGATTAATATTATTGAAGCAAAACCAAATGTCAATGCAATGGTATTCAATTGTTCATCAGTTATCATATTGTAGAAGTATGGATATGGAGAGGGTTGGATGTATTAGCAGAAGACCAGCTTATTAGCTTTGTTGATTTAATAGACAATACGTGGTGGAAGTTTTCCAGGTCCAGTTTTTTTTTGTAGGCGTGGTTTTGTTGTTGTCCTTCAAAAAAATGTAACCAGCTTACACGACTTAAGGAAGAGCAGAAGAATTTTCTTACTTGAAGATTAGATATCTATAATACATCTCATCTGTGAGTTTCTACTATACTTAGTTTCCAAAAATGATAAAACAACTATTCATATCACCAAGTTGTAAGATATTACCAACAAATAGATTTATATATAATTGGTATTCATGTTATTCTACAAACAAACCTCTAAAATCAATAGAAGATAATCAAAAGAAATCAACCACCACCACCACCACCTTCACACCAACACCCACATCCACTTCCACTTCTTCATCAAAGTCTCAATCTCCTACTACTGATCAAATATTATTTGAACAATTTCAAAAATCGGTTATTAAAAATGATATAAAACATAATCCCAATAATCAACCATTTTGGATGAAACGAAATCGAACCATTAAATCAAAGCATAGTCATTGGAATCCAACTAAAAAATTATCACGACTGGAAATGAATAAATTACGAGAATTGAAACAATATTTCCCACATTTTACAACTGCAGATTTAGGGAAAATTTTCCATATTTCTCCAGAATCAGTACGAAGAATTTTGAAAAGTAAATATATCCCTGATGATGATTGAATGAATGAAGTAATGAGATGCACATAGATTGTTATGATTTTAGATACATTGGTCGATGAGTTGATTCATTTTGCTTGTATATAGAAAGTATTATTGGGAACAATAGATTTATATCTTCCAGATTTAATAGTGAGGCTTGTTCTGGTGGAAGCTTTTTCAAGATTTTATATACTGATTCTGATGTTGTAACTACTACTTATCTATTAATATACTAATAGAGCCGTTTCCATGCCTAACTTATGGTAGATTATGTGTAGTCCTACTATCAGCCATCTTCTCCAGGTCGTGTCGATTGGACAAGATCTCAATTCACTCAAATTTTTTTCTTTTGTACACACCAACTACAACCGTCAATTTTCAATTCTTTTACTCTTCGTTAATGATTTGCCACTAAATCATTACAACCCTATTTTCACAACTCAATTCACAATGTCATCATCATCGTCACCTACAATCAATTTCTTCATTAATTACAATCAACCATTACAAGGTAAAAAAATCACAGTACCAAAATCAACATCAATTAATCAATTGATATTACAAGCTTTAACGGTATATAAAATCGACCCCAATAATTATGAAGGACAACTTTATCATAATGGAAAATTATTAGATGGATCATTGCCTATTCGATTAACCAATTTACTAAATAATGCCAAATTGAATTTAAAAACCATTCCTAAACTGAACTCCTCTACAAATGTAGACACCACCACCAATACTGGTAGTGCCAATCATCATGAGATTAATGTTAAATTTATTAATGATGATACTGGTTCAAGTAAAGTACAAAAATGTTCTAGTGGATTGAATTTAATTGAATTGATTGAAAAATTCAATGGGGATATTTCCCGTCAATCAGATTTACGAATTGTTAATGTTATTGTTGAATCGGAAAAATATCGTGAAACTACTTTAGAATCAATTGTGGGGAAATCTAATAATGTTGTTGTTCGATTGAAATATAGAAAAATTGATAATGATGATAATGATAGAATGGTTAAAGAAAAACAAGAAGAAGCAATTAGATTACATATTGAACAAGAGAGTATTAGAAAGAAGAAGGTTCATGAACAGGAGAAAGTAGAACAAAGTTTGAAAGAACAGCAGCAACAGCAACAGCAACAGCAACAGCAGGTCCAACAACAACAGCAAGAGCAGCAAGACAATAAAAATGTTGATGCTGTGGAAGACGCTATTATTGAAGACCCAAAAGAAGATCTACCACATGAAGTATCTTCCCTGAATGAGAGACAAGCAATTCAACCAAAACAGGAAAACTTGTCACATCCAACAATTGTACAACCACAACAATATACATTTCAAGAAGAAGAAATCAAAGATACACCACAATTATACATTCCTTCCAATAAGCAGCAAGCATTGTATGAAAATCCCGACGAAGATTACGAGTTGACGTTAAATCAAGCGAAAACATATCAAAATATGATTAGAGATTCTGCTAAAAGAAAACCTAAATCAAAAGGAGATAAACCAATTAGTTTACCTAATAAATATCAAATTAGAATCAAATTTCCTGATGCATCAATTTTACAAATCAATTTTATTGAAAATGTTCATGAAATCAAATTTGGTAATTTAATTAAAAAAATTGATGAATTATTATTACCAAAATTTATTAATATTTATAATTTAAAACATGGTCATCCACCATTTAAAACCATTGATATGTCTTATTCTAATAATAATGAGTATTTATATAATTTACCTGATTTCCAACAAGAAAGAATCATGCTTATTTGGGAATTACAAAAACCCGATTTGAATTTAAAAGGACCCTATATTAAAAATGATAATTTAAACATAAAACAAAGTGAAGAATTACCTGAAAGAGTGTTAGAAAGACATAGAGGAGAATTACCAAGTGGAACCGATAATGAAAAAAGAGTTAATACACCAAGAAGTAACACCACCACCACCACCGACAATGATTCTAAATCTACGAAAAAACCAAAAGTTCCCAAATGGTTTAAAATGAAATAGACAAGGAAGAAACTGGTCCGGTATTTCATTTGGCCTTGTCTAAATAGAGTCAATATATGTTAGCAACTTTCATTTACAAACTGTTGTTGCAATTATTATTCTCTCTCGTCGCTTAAAGTTTCTCTATACTAAGTGGCACACTTTTGTACGTTAGCGGTACCGGAGTTTTCGTTAGTAACTGCTAACAATTTAAATTTTACAACAACACGTGATAATTAGCAAACGGGGCGTTTTACATATATTCTTTATTTTTTTTAGATCAACAAATTCTAGGCATTTTGAAAATAAAAAAACGGTTAAGAAATATATAAACTTAATGAATTCGTCAATTATGGATATATGGTGGAAATATGAATACAGCCCATGAAAGAAAAAGGGGAGGGGGGACTATTGTTTGAAAAGGGGGAAGTTCTTCTTCTTCTCCTCTAAAGAATAGAAAAATAGCGAAAATGTAAATATAAATTTATGAGTCATAATTTCTCTCGTAAGTTAGTTGAATGTTTGTTCTGAATAGAGTGAAAAGGCTTTATCACATGGGACACGACTTTACACAATATACTTTAGTTGTTATTATTATCATTGACCAATAATATTGTCGTAACACCTCCCAAAAAAAAGCAAAAACTACTGGTTTTTTTGTGTTAAATTAATTTATTCATCACAAGGACACGACTATCCTACACTCACATACAAAAAAATTTATTAACAACAACAACAACAACAGCAGCAGCAGCAGGGAGAGAGAGAGAGATAAAAAAAATTTTTCATTATAAAATCAACAAGAAATAACCTTGCGCTTAAAAAAAGTTGAATAAAATTTCCTCTTTTTCTTCTTCTTCTTCTTTCTCTTATTAATTACACCAATTATATAATTAGGAACAAAGTAACATAACAACTACAACTACAACTACTACTATTACTATTACTACTACGTCTTAAATCTGCTATAAACTTATCATAAATTATTATTATTTATTATTTACCCCTTTTTTATTCATTATATTGTCCAAATTTTTTCCAAGATTATATACATTAGAAAAAATGTGTGCCTAAATTTATTTACCCTTGTAATACAATAAATTTGTTTATTAATTAATTAGAAAAAAAAAGTTGTTTTGTTATCAAATAATTGTTTTTATTACAACACCTTTTACTTACTTTGTTTACTATCCCCCCCTTTTTAAATATGCTAAAATAGAATTGTTATTAATTACCGTTAAAATGGTGTCCCCTTTACTACTGCCTTTGCTACTACCTTAGAAATTGAAAAATCAAAATCATAAGAAAGAACTATAGAATTACTATTATTATTATTACTACTACTTAGAAAGTCCTGCCTCAATATTATTATTATTATATTTACTGTTGTTATTTAAATTAAATTACATTACATTATATTAATTAGCTTTGTTACCATTACCATTATTATTATTATTAGATAAAATGCCTGCTACTACTCCTATTATTTATGAAGATTCTTTATTTGAATCTCAAGATTTATTTGCTTCTCCAGTTAAACAACCACATCAAAAGGTTGATACTGTTGCTACCAAAAACGAAATTGGTTTGGAATTAAATTTAGGTTTACCAGAAATGCAAAAGGCTTCAGAAACTGTTTCCACTCCATTTCAAATCCATTCCAGTGTATTGGAGTCGGTTTTCAGCACCAATTTGGATGGAGTCAATGATATTGATCATACTCCAATGTTTGATGAATTGGATTTGATTATGGACGGAGCCAAAGTCAATTCATCAGAAGATTGGGTTGCTCTTTTTGGAGATGACAATGATGATGGTGTTGCTATAGCTGGTGCTACTAGCAAAGAACCAATGTTATCATTGAATGAAGATAACGAGAACAATGATGACGACGCTGATGATGATGATGATGATGATGCTCTTGTTCCAAGAGAAGATACTATTGAAGCTTTATTATTGGAACCATCACCAAACCGTACCATTTCTGCTGCTACTTCTGCTTCTACTTCATCATTAAACAGTCCAGAAAGTACTATTGCTACCACAGTCACTGCTGGTGGTGAAGTTGTTGTTGCAAGTAAAAAGCAATTTCAATTGGTAACACCAAATCCTTCATCCACTTTACCAACACCATTATTGGATTCTAAAAATTCTAAAAAAAGAGTTAAAGTTGATCATTTGGGTTGTGTTACTTATTCGAAAAAACATAGATCTCAACCTTTACAACCGATTGTTGTTGATGACATTAAAGATGCTGCTGCTTTGAAAAGAGCTAAAAATACTGAAGCTGCTAGAAGATCCAGAGCTCGTAAAATGGAAAGAATGAGTCAATTGGAAGATAAAGTTGAGAATTTGATTAATGAAAAGCAAGCTTTACAAGATCAAGTTGAAAGATTACAAGAATTGTTAAGAGTCAATGGTATTCAATTTTAAAAAGTTACTACTATATATACCTCTCGTTTTTTTTAAAAAAAAGAAAAATTTAGAAAATTATCATTGTTTTTTTTGAATAAAAATATTATATCTTCGTCCAGATAATATTTTAATATATATATATATTTGTTAAATTTAAAATTAAGTAAGAAGAAAGTTTTTATTAACTTTTTGTAAGCAATTTCCTCTTTTTTTTTTTTTTTTTTTTTGGTTTGACGATTGGTTAAAGTAGTGTAAGATGGTTAGGCTTATAGCCCTAAAGTCACGTTGGCAAAACGCTACCACCTGAACAGGAAAATATTTATGATGTTAATCCTAAAACCCAATGTTTATTGTAATCAATTGAAAAGGTGAATAGGGTTATATATATAGTTGTTAAAATTTTAGTTTAATTGATGGTAGACTTTATAACAAGAAAGCCGTATAGTTCAATAAGTGCAAATATAAAATATAGTTTAGTTTTTTACTATAACTACATTAATATTTTTTTTCTTTTTGATACTATTATGTTTGCAATCATTGGTGTATACAACATATGTGAACTGAAAAGAGGATAGTTTATTTATAAATGATGTAAAATGTATCTTGCCTACCCCCCTGCTTCTATACTAATTGTTTGATCTTGCATAGACATAGAGAGAGAGTGTGTGTGTGTGTCTACAATGAAAAAGATTTGGGCACCCAAATTCTGTAAAAAATTGATTATTATAACTATCAAGTAAGTAAGAATAGGATCTCAAAATTTTTTTGTGATCTCTTTTGAAAAAAAAAAAAGAAAAGAACGTATATTACCATAGATTGATATTAAAGAATTGTGACCAATCTATCTATGACTTCGAATAAAGTAGAGTATGAGTTTCAATAATAAAAATCCATTCATCAAAAAAAAGAGATTGTGACACCAGTGGGAGAAGAAGAAACACGACGACGACGTCACGCAAGTTTTAATTTGTTAAAAAAACGCCGTTGTTTTTTTTTTCTGACCCGTTTTGTGGAAAGTATCACAATCATCACGACAAGGATTAATGATTATTTAAAAAATAATAGAAATCTTAAGCTGTTTTTCTATATTATGCAAAGGTTGATAAACAAACATTAACATTAACATTAACCATATGATTTTATTAAAGAACAATCTTTTCGATTAGCGAAAATGTTATTACAATACACGATTGATATGATTTAAAGGTGGGGGGTAACATATAAGTAAGGAATGATTTGAAATTTGATAAGACAGGGGGGGGGGGATAATTTTAACCAATTAAAACCAATGCCAATAAAACGAATAATAAAAAATAATTTTTGAAGCCGTATAAAATAATAATTTCAGGCGTATATATTGCATATCTGTTGATAAGATCCAATATTAAAAGAAAGTTCTATTACGAAAATTAAAGGGGATGAGGGATGTATAGTGAAAATGAATTTAGTAGCCATACCTTTTATAATGTAATACAATCTATGATAAGAATCATAATCTATTTGATTTGATGTTAAATTGGATATGCCCGCGGCCTAGTATGGACCATTTTGTTGTTTGAGTTGAAACCCCCCAATGGAATACTATTAAGGCGAAGGTCAGCATCATTAAGGCGTGAACTTACTAGAAATAATTGTTACTCTGATTGTTCCGATGGTAGTAGTAGACAGCCTATCTATCTAACATATAAACTTTTTTTGATTGATTGATTGATTGACATGATTAAAGATAACCCATTTAAACTTTTCACTTTTTTTTTTCTTGGTAACAAAAACAAATACCAACACCCAAGACCCTTCTGTTGTTGTTGGTAGACTTACAACTAATTATCAATGTCTTATTCCGTTGGATAATTTCCTGTCGGTCTTTTGCATTCGAAATCAAAATCAAAATCACTTATTGATACAATTGAATGGAAGTTCCGATGGAATGAGGCATTTTTCTAATTTATCTCTTCTTTGTTGTTGCCAATTTAATTATTCAATTTGTGTGCAGTTAGTAGTGATTATTTAGTATTACCTGCGTCAATCAATTTTTTTTTTAATTTCTTTTTTTTTTTCTGTCTCTTTATTTGCCTTAAGAAAAAAATTTTTTTTTTTCTTCTTCTTCTAACATCATCATGATATAGTGTGTGTGTGTGTCTTACTACTTACTTACTTACTTACTTTACTCATCGTCCATCCTCTAACAATATTAACAAACAAACAACAAAACTGTTGAAATAAATAAATAAATAAATATATATACCCAATTCTTTAAATGCTTATCTTTTAGAAAAACCTTTTTTTCTTTTAATATTTAATATTTAATACCATTCCTTTTCCCTTAAAGTTTTTATTAAAACCTTCTTAGTTTATTTACAACCTTTTATCCCTTTACCTTTCCCATTTTACCTTTATCCCCATATCCTATCATCCCCTATATATTTACTTGTATCAATTAACAGTAAATATAATTCTCCCATCACCATCCTTACAATAGATATATTATTATTATTACACTCCCCTTGATTTTAAAACTATGTCTAGTGATCCTGAAAAGAATTTAGGAATGCCAGAAAAGACTTCGGTCAATCTGTATGATTCCATGGACCCATCTTCCTCATCATCGGGTGCAGATGCAGAAATTGAAACAACAAAATTAAATTTCATTGATAGATGGGCACATAAATTAAATGCTGAAACTAAAGGTATTGAATTAGTCACTGATGAAGAAAAAACTGATACTTCATTTTGGAATTTAGCCACCATGTGGTTAAGTGCAAATTTAGTCATTGCAACTTTTTCATTAGGTGCTCTTGGTATAACCGTATTTGGATTAGCTTTTGGTCAAGCAGTATTAGTGATTATTTTCTTTTCAATACTAGGTGGGTTCCCCGTGGCATTTTTTTCATGTTTTGGATCAGCTTTAGGATTAAGACAAATGTTATTATCGAAATTTCTTATTGGTGATCTTACTACAAGACTTTTTGCTGCTATTAATGTTGTTGCTTGTGTTGGTTGGGGTGCAGTTAATACCATGTCTTCAGCTCAATTATTGCATATTGTTAATAATGGGACTTTACCACCTTGGGCTGGTTGTCTTATTATTGTTGTTTGTACCGTTTTGGTGACATTTTTTGGATATCATGTTATTCATGCTTATGAAAAATGGGCTTGGATTCCAAATTTGATTATTTTCATTATTATAATTGTTAGATTTGCCATGACAAATAAATTCACTAGTAAATCATTTGAAGGTGGTGAAACTACTGCTGGTAATGTTTTAAGTTTTGGTGGTACAGTTTTCGGGTTCGCCACGGGTTGGACTACTTATCTGAGTGATTATGTTGTTTATCATCCTCGTAATACTAATTCTTGGAAGATTTTTTTCAGTATTTTCTTTGGATTATTAACTCCATTAATGTTTACTTTAATATTGGGTGCTGCTTGTGCCACTGGTATTGCTGGTGATCCAGAATGGACTAGATTATATAAGGAAGATTCTGTTGGTGGGTTAGTTTATGCCATTTTGGTTCATGATTCTTTACATGGATTTGGTCAATTTTGTTGTGTTGTTTTGGCTTTATCTACTGTGGCTAATAATGTTCCTAATATGTATTCTATGGCTTTATCAGCTCAAACTGTTTGGGCTGGTTTCAGAAAAATCCCAAGAGTTGCTTGGACTATTGCTGGTAATGGTGCCACTTTAGCCATTTGTATCCCCGCATATTATAAATTTGAAGCCGTTATGGAAAATTTTATGAATTTAATTTCCTATTATTTATCAATTTATGAAAGTATAATGTTTGCATCTCATTTCATTTGGAATAGTGGTAGATTTGATGGATATGATTATGAAAGATGGAATGATAAAGAAGCTTACCCTGTTGGTTATGCTGGAGTTTTCGGATTTGCTTGTGGTGTTGCTGGGGTTGTTTTAGGTATGAATCAAACTTGGTATAGTGGTGTTATTGGTAGAAGAATTGGTGAATTTGGTGGTGATATTGGATTTGAACTAGCTATTGGATTTGCCTTTATTGGGTTTAATGTCGCTAGATATTTTGAAAAGAAATATATTCGATAGAATAAAAATTAGATAGAGGACTACTATTTGTTTATTGTGTGTGTGTGTGTGTTTTTTTTTGTATATTAGATATCTTGTATTAATGTTAAATGATTAATTTGTAGAATTTTTTTTAAAAAAATTCTTTACAATTTACAACTTACTTGTGATATGGAATTATTATTATTAAGAGTTTGATATATATTAAGTGTAAGTGGGATTTTTTTAAAGTGGAGAGAGAAGCAGCGGTTCATGGTCAATACCAACGTTAGAGGAAATTAATTCCGGGATACGCAAAACCGCGTGGCCCTTTCCTCCT
>OBUW01000448.1_pt1 | contig 22200 bp, 17 predicted proteins | sample 1475761 | NCBI WGS metagenome assembly OBUW01 (sample SAMEA2579908, study PRJEB22360) | human gut metagenome | biome: human gut; feature: human-associated habitat; material: faeces | place: Denmark | collected 2008/2010
TAAATATAATTTATGAATAATATAATGTTTAGAGCAAACTATTTGTGGTGTATAATATAATAAATAGTTTTTGAGGAGGCTTTTATAATGGAAAAGAAAGAAGAAAACTTATATGAACTTTTTCAAAAATATTCATATACAGAATTAAAACAATTGTTTAAAGAAGCTAAAACTAAAGATGAACAGGATTTTTATATGACTTTAGCTAATATGGTTCTTCAAAAAAAACAAGCAAAGGTAATAGGTGATTAATATGCCGACTTATACAATATTTGCTGGAGTTAATGGCTGTGGAAAAACATCAATATATCAATCATTTTATTATGAAGAAAATAAATCTGAAAAAAGAATAAATACAGATGAGATGGTAGCTCGAGTTGGTTCTTGGAAAGATTCATCATTACAACTAAGATGTGCCAGAGAAGCTGTAAAATTAATAAAAGAATATTTAAATAATGATATATCATTTAATCAAGAGACTACTTTGTGTGGAAAAAGTATAATTAGAAATATAAAAACTGCAAAAGAGAAGGGCTTTTATGTTGTTATACACTATATAGGAGTAGATAATCCTGATATAGCAAAGGCAAGGGTAAGACATAGAGTTAGTAAAGGCGGTCATGGAATTTCTGATGAAGATATAGAAAGAAGATATTATGAATCTATAAATAATTTAAAAAATATTATTGATATATGTGATGAGATTAATATATATGATAATACAGAAATATTCAAAGAGATAATAGATTTTGAAAAGGGAAAATTAATTTGGAAGGATATCGTGATACCTAATTGGGCAAAAGACATTATATAAACATTAAAAAACAGTTCATAAAATTTTGATACAGTACATTTTAATACATAAAAATGTTAAAAATAAAAACATAAGGAATTATGAAAACAAAATAGAAAGGGTTTAATTATGACAAAAAAACTTTTTTACAACGGAGATATATTAACTCTTGAAGATGAATTATATGCAGAAGCTGTCTTAGTAGAAGACGGGAAAATTAAAGCAGTAGGAAAAAAAGACGAGCTTATGATCCAAAATAGTGATGCTGAGATGATAGATTTACAAGGAAAGACTTTAATGCCATCATTTATAGATGCGCACAGTCACTTCTTTGGATATGCAAACAGCAAATTACAAGTTTCATTAGAAGATGCGGTTGATTTTGATGATATAGCAAACAGAATTAAAACATTTATAGAAAAAAACAATGTTCCAGAAGGTGTGTGGATAAATGCGAATAATTTCGACTACAACACATTAGCAGAAAAAACTTATCCAAGAATAGATTTCTTAGATGAAGTTGTGCCAAACAATCCAATTATAATTGCAAATAAATCTGGTCACAATGGACTTGTTAACTCTCTTGGAATGAAAGAATTAGGAATAACAATAGATACTCCAGACCCAGAAGGTGGAGTGATATTTAAAGAAAACGGAAAACTTAACGGATATCTTGAAGAAAATGCGTTTATAAACAACGTTCAAAGAGTTCCAATGTCATCAACTGAAGATATTATGAAAGCTGTTCTTGAGGCCCAAAATGACTACGCTTCTTACGGAATAACAACAATGCAAGAAGGTATGGTAGTTCCGCTATTAGCTGATTTACTAGCTTATATGGCACATTCAGGAATGATGAAAATAGACTATATCGCTTATGTAGATATAAGAGAAAGAGAAAAAATATTTGAAAAACTTCAAGGATGTATAAATGAGTATAAAAACCACTTTAAAATAGGTGGATTTAAAACTTTCCTTGATGGTTCACCACAAGGCAGAACTGCTTATATGAGAACTGATTATCAAGGAGAAGAAGGATACAGAGCTTATCCAGTTATGAGTGGAGAAGAATTAGAAGGCTTAATCGAAATAGCATTAAAAGAAAATATGCAAATATTAGCCCACTGTAATGGAGATGCTGCTGTAGCTCAATATTTAGAACAATATAAAAAAGCAAAAGAAAACTTAAATACAGACAACGACATAAGACCAGTTATAGTTCATGCTCAGCTTATGGGGCTTGATCAATTGCCGGAAGTTAAAAAACTAGGAATGATACCATCATTCTTCGTAGCTCACGTTTACCACTGGGGTAACATCCACGTTCAAAACTTCGGACTTGAAAGAGCGAGTCAAATATCACCTGCAAAAGCAGCGCTAGATTTAGGAATTAAATTCACATTCCATCAAGACGCGCCAGTTATCGAGCCAAACATGCTTGAAACAATATGGATAGCTTGCAATAGAAAAATGAAAGATGGTACAGTATTAGGTGAAGAACAAAGAATACCAGTTCTTGCTGCAATAGAAGCAGTAACAAAAAATGCAGCTTATCAATACTTTGAAGAAGATATCAAAGGAACAATAAAAGAAAATAAATTAGCTGACTTAGTAATACTTGATAAAAACCCACTAAAAGTAGATGTTGACGATATAAGAAATATAAAAGTTGTAGAAACTTTCAAAGAAGGAAACTCTATTTATAAAGCATAAAATAAATAATCTATAAAATTTAAGATAGATATTAAATTAAAAGAGCTCGATTACTTTAGTAAAAGGGCTCTTTTTTGTGTAAATACGAGTAACTTATCATTTTTAAAAATTGACAAATATTGTATAATAAAATATAAATTAATTCCATTTCAGAGGGAAAACTTAATGGAATTAAGATTTTAGGGGGATTAGTATGAAAATACAAAGAACTGATTGGGGATATATCGAATGGAGACATATCCACGATGAAAATGATAAAAAACAACTTATGGATATTAGGATATCTGTTGTCCTTCCTGGAAAAAGTCAGCCAAAGCATACTCATTATAGCGAGGAACAAATGTTATACGTTATGTCTGGGGAAGGGATTCATATTATAAATGGGAAAAAGCATCATAAAAAAGCTGGAGAATTTGTATATATAGATGGTGGAGCGACTCATGAAACGCATAATATAGGTGATGAACCGCTTAGAGAATTATTAGTATCAAATCCAGTTATAGTAAATAATTACGATTATGAAGATAAAAAAATAGACGGACTAAATAGAATCATAGAGGCAATTCAATCTCAATTTATAGAACCATTGAATATTCCGATAACGATTTATGACTCATCTTGGAAGATACTTTTGCAGACAAAGTGTTTTAATAATTATTGTATAAAAACATGTGCTCTAAATGGTAGGTTTGCTTACTGTGACTGTTTAACTCCACAAAATACAGCTGAAGATGAACAATATACATTTAAATGTAGTCATGGACTTACGATTTATCACATACCGATAATATATGAGGATGAAGTTATTGGTTATATAAGAGGGGGGCATATTTTGCTCGCATCTGATGGGAAAAAAAGTGACCAGAAGAATATATATGATACACCAACTAGTACTGCAATGAGTATAAAAAGGCTACTTGTTCAAATTGCAAAGAGTATAGTCAATTATTATAGGTTCAATAAACTTAGAGGTGAAGTACAGGAAAAGAATATGGCGATTGAAAAAACTTCAAAATTAAGAGAAGAATTGAAAAATGATTTAATTAAAGAACAGGAAAAAGTTGCGAATTTAAAAATAAATCACCATTTTCTATTTAATACATTAAATTCAATGGCAAGTATGGCGCTTGAAAAAGATTGTTTTGATTTATACAGTGCTATAATTGACTTAAGCAAATTATTTAGGTATACAATGGGTGTTGAGTCAGAATTTACTGAGCTTGAAAAAGAAATAGACTATGTAAAACAGTACTTAAATCTTCAAAAGATAAGATATGGTGACGAGTTAGAAATAGAATACAATATAGATGAAAAATACAATAATGTAGGGGTTCCATTTAATTTCTTGCAACCAATCGTTGAAAATGCATTTGTCCATGGATTTAAAAATAGTTTAGATAAGAAAAAATTAAAACTATCTACTTTTTTATACAATGAAAGACTTAGAATCGTCATAGAAAATAACGGATCTAGTTTATCAGACAGTGATGTGTGCACCGTTATACAAAAAATTCATAACAACAGCGGGCACGGCTTATCTTTAATACATAGCAAGTTGCAGTTTGCATATGCAAATAATTTTAAAATGGATGTTATATCTAATGAAAAAAGTACGAGTTTTATAATAGATATACCAATAGTAAATAACTTAAAAAAATAATAAAAGATATAAATTGGAGGGGTAAATATGTTTGATAAATCTTATGTTACAAAAGATGTTGAACAAATTGATGTTAATAGTGAATACTTTCCAGACTTGGTCTATGCAGGTCTTGAAAGTCATGGAAGTGATTTATGTGGATTTGTGTTAAAGCCTCAAGGAAAGGGACCGCATCCAACAGCTATACTACTGCATGGATTTCCAGGTTATGATGACCCGATAGATTTGGCACATGCGCTGAGAAGATGTGGTATGAATGTACTTAGATTTCACTATAGAGGTTGCTGGGGAGTAAAAGGAACTTATTCATTTAAACATTGTATGGAAGATGTTAAGTCGGCGATAGATTATTTGACAGATGAAGAAGTTGTAAAAAAATTTAATATAGATATAGATAACTTATTTTTAGTTGGACATAGTATGGGCGGTTTTTTAACTTTGACTCATGCTTGCGACAAAAGAATCAAAGCGTCTGTTGCCATAAGCCCATATGATTTTGGTCTTGTTGGAAAGATTGGTCATTATGATGAAAAAGAGAGAGAAGAAGCTTTTGAAATGTTCAAAACTGCTATACCTCCATTAAATGATACAAATGCTGAAGCATTAATGCAAGAATGTATAGAAAATGGGGACAAGTGGAACCTTCCAGATAAAGCAAAATTCTTAGCAGATGAAAGGCTTTTAATTACAGTTGGAACTGGGGATGTTGTAAGCAAAAAATCTCTTCATCATGATATTTTAGCAAGTGAAATTAAAAAATATAATAAAGGAAATTTAACAGAAAAATTTGCAGCTACTGATCACTCTTATTCAAACAAGAGAATTTGGCTAGCCCAAACAGTTGCTGAATTTTTAGATGAGGTAATAAATGAAAAATAGTAGATGATTTAATAAAAATAGTGGATAAATTAAAAGATTAATTTAAAACTGAGGAGAGATTGAAAGTGATAAAAACAGTAATTATAGATGATGAACCTGCCGTAGTTTCTATTATTAAATATTTTGTTAAAAAAGAAAATCTACCTTTAGATATAGTAGGAACTGCAAATAGGGGAGATGAAGGAATAGAACTTATAAAAAAATTAAATCCTCAGCTAGTTTTTCTAGACATAAAAATGCCTGTTGTAGATGGGTTTGAAGTTATGAAGGCAGTAAGTGATACAAAATTTATAGTTATAACTGCATTTGAGTCATTTGAATACGCTCAAAAATCCTTGCGACTTGGGGCAAAAGACATAATCTTAAAGCCAATTGAATTTAAGCAATTGACAGCATCTATTAACAGAGTAATGGGATGGAAATTTACATCAAATAATACTGTAAATGATGTAATACAATATATCCATTCTAATTACGATAAAAAAATAGAATTAAAAACTATAGCAGCAAATTTATATCTATCTCCTGATTATATATCAAAGCTATTTAAAACGTATATGGGTATTACAATTAATAAATACATAAATAAGGTTCGTATAGAAAAGGCAATAGAGTTATTTGACAATGAAAAAGTGAGCGTAAAAGAAGTAGCATTGATGACTGGTTACGACAGCCTAAATAATTTTTATAAAAATTTTAAAAATGCTACAGGCAAAACTCCTGCTATGTATCTTTCTGAAAAAAATAAAAGTAATTAACATTATAAGAATTAACAACATGGAGGCATAAGCAAAGATGCAAATAAAAGAATTAGTAAAAGAAAATAGAGATTACGTTATCTCATTAAGAAGACATTTTCATCAATATCCAGAATTAAGTATGGAGGAATATGAAACTAGCAAAAAAATAAAAGAAGAGCTAGATAAAATGGGAATAGAATACAGAAGTGCAGCTAATACTGGTATTATAGCTACTATAAAGGGTGATAAGCCAGGTAAAACGATAGCTTTAAGAGCTGATATGGATGCATTACCAGTTGAAGAACTTACAGATTTCGATTTTAAATCTAAAATAGATGGTCATATGCATGCTTGCGGTCATGATTCACATATGGCTATGCTTTTAGGAGCCGCAAAAATACTTAATGATATGAAAGAACAAATAAATGGAACAGTTAGACTAATATTCCAACCGGCGGAAGAAAATGCAAAAGGCGCACACGCAATGATAAGAGATGGAGCAATTGACGGTGTTGATAGTATATTTGGTATACATATATGGGCACAAATTCCAGTAGGTAAGGTTTCATTAGAAGCTGGGCCAAGAATGGCATCTACAGATTGGTTTTATATAGATGTAAAAGGAAAAGGTGGGCATGGTTCTCAACCAGAAAACTGTATAGATGCAGTTGTTGTAAGTTCTGCAATAGTTATGAACTTGCAAACATTAGTAAGCAGAGAAACAAGACCACATAATCCATTAGTTCTTTCAATTGGATTATTAAATTCCGGAACTAAATTAAATGTTATAGCTGAAGAAGGACATATGGAAGGTACAACTAGATGTTTCAATCCTGAACTTAGAAAACAACTTCCTATAAAAATGGAGAGGATAATAAAAAGTACAGCTGAGGCATTTGGTGCAACTGCTACATTAAGATATGATTTAGCAGGTTCAGCAGTAATAAATGATGAGCAGTGCAGTGAAATAGGTCAAGGTTCTGTTGAAAAGATATTAGGGAAAGAAGGAAACTACCAATTTGAAAAAGTAACAGGTGGGGAAGATTTTTGCCATTACCTAGATAAAGTTCCAGGAGTGTTAGCATTTGTAGGATGTAAAAATGATGAGAAGAACTGTTGTTATGCTCATCATAATGGAAGATTTGCAATAGACGAGGATAGTTTAGAAATAGGAACAGCTTTATATGCTCAATATGCAATAGACTTCTTAAATAAATAGATTTTAATAAAAGCTATTATATTAAAAACACAATTTAATGAATTGACATATAATTTAAACCTATCCCCTTCTAGCAGATAAATATTCTGCTTGGAGGGGATTTTATATTTAAACAAGAAAAAAGCAAGAATTTAATTTTATCAAGCATGATACAATAAAAAAGGAGGTGAAGTTTATGAAAACAGGAAGTCATGTTCAAAGTCATATTAATAAATATGCTAAAAAAGACATTTCACAGATGTATAAGGATTTTAATATAAGTGATGATGGTTATAATGACCAGCAAGTTCGTTTTAATAGAGATATATATGGGATGAATATTGGTGATAAGAAAATAGAAACTACTTTATATAGATTTTTTAGGTCTTTTAACAATCTTTTCAGTATGATTTTATTAGTTTTAATTGTAGTTTCTTTTTTTACAGATGTAATATTTACTTCTAATTATAGGCGTAATGGAACAACTTGTCTGATGTTAGTTGTAATATTTTTAATTAGTGGATTTGTACGATTTGTACAAGAGATGCGCTCAAAAAAAGCTGTTGATTCATTAATTGAGCTTATTAATACAAATGTTCAGACTCGCAGAAATGGAAAATGGCAAGAGATTTCATCAAATGAATTAGTTGTTGGAGATAGGGTGAAATTTTATGCAGGGGATAGAATACCAGCGGATATACGTTTGATAAATGTAAATGAACTTTTCGTTTCACAATCTATGTTGACGGGGGAAAGTCTAGTAATTGAAAAAAATGCTGATATATTAGAACGAAAAGAATGTACAAGCCTAAATGACTACAACAATATTGTTTTTTCTGGTTCTTTAGTTATTGGTGGAAGTGGAGAAGGAATTGTACTAGCAGTAGGCAAAGAAACTGTATATGGAGAAATTAGCAGAGATATAAATATTCGCAAAAATGGGTTTGAGAAGGGAGCAAATTCGATTGCAGGTGTATTAATCAAATTTATTGCTATTTTAGTACCTTTTGTATTTATTTCATGTGGACTAGTTCAAGGTAATTGGTTATCGGCATTTTTATTTTCATTATCAGTAGCAGTAGGATTGACGCCAGAGATGCTTCCTATGGTTATAAACGCCTGTCTCGCAAAGGGAAGTTCTGTTATGGGAAAAAAAGATACCATTGTAAAAAATATAAATGCAATGCAGGGGTTTGGAAGTATGGATGTTCTTTGTGTCGATAAAACAGGCACATTAACTGGAGATAAAATAGTTTTAGAATACTATATAGATATTTTGGGAAATGAAAGCAAACAAGTATTAGAGTATGCATATTTAAATAGCTTGTACCATACAGGTGTTAAAAATCATTTAGATGATGCAATTTGTCAAGTCGAACAAATGCCGAAATTTAATTATTTGAGGTTATTAGAAGAGTATAATAAATTGGACGAGTTACCATTTGATTATAATCGAAAATATGTAAGTGTATTGTGTGAAAACACATTAAATGAAAAATCAAATTTAAATAATGAAAATTTATTAATTGTAAAAGGTGATGTTGAAACAGTATGCAGAAAATGTACATATGCTGAATATAGAGGTAAAGCTTATCCAATGGATATGCAAAGTGTACACCATATTATTGATGAAATGCAAGAAGATGGTATGAAGGTTATAGCTGTTGCTTATAAAAATACTAACAAGGAACATATTATACCAGAAGATGAGAATGATTTAATATTGCTGGGCTATCTAACATTTTTTGATGCTCCTAAAAAAAGCGCACAAGAAGCCATAGAGAAATTAAAACAATTGAATGTACCTATTAAAGTTTTAACAGGAGATAGTAAAAGAGTTGCTGTATCAGTTTGTAGACGACTAAATTTAGATACAGATAATATCATAGATGGAGAAAATTTATTTGAGTTAACAGATGATGAGTTAGCAATATTGTGTGAAAATACAACAATATTTGCACAGTTATCTCCAAAGCAAAAGGCAAAAATAATTAAAGTATTGCAAGAAAATGGACATACTGTAGGATTTTTAGGAGATGGAATGAATGATTTACATGCGATATTTCAATCAGACGTTGGGATATCAGCAGAAGGGGCAACAGAGGCATTACAAGAAGCTGCAGATGTAATATTATTAAAAAAGGATTTAAATGTTTTAGAAGAAGGAATATTAGAAGGGCGTAAAGTTTTTGTAAATATGAGTAAGTATATTCGTATTACTGCATCTTCTAATTTTGGTAATATATTAGCTGTAGTTATTGCAAGTGTTTTACTTCCGTTTTTCCCAATGACTTCGATACAATTATTACTTTTAAATTTATTATATGATGTTTTATGTTTGATTCTTCCATGGGATAATGTTGATGAGGAATTATATTGCAAGCCAAGAGATTGGTCGGGCAAAACTTTAGGGCGATTTATGTTGTTTTTTGGACCAATTAGTACAATTTTTGATTTAACAACATTTGCATTTTTATTCTTATGGTTATGTCCAACAATAAGTGGAGGGACATTTACAAGTCTAAATCATGAGTCACAACAAACATTCATTACATTGTTCCAAACAGGGTGGTTTTTGGAATCAATGTGGTCTCAAGTTTTGATTTTATATTCATTGCGTTCAAAGAAAATACCATTTATACAAAGTAAACCAGCCAAACCAGTTATTTTAGTTACTATTATAGGAATTATTCTATTTACAATTATGACTATAATACCAATTGGACGTTTTGTAGGCCTTACAAAAATGCCTTTAAGCTATTTTGCATTTTTACTACTAGTTGTATTGCTTTATATATCATTAGTAAGTATTGCAAAATCATGGTATGTAAAAAAATATAAGGAATTAATATAAGGGGGGGAGTTTAAATGAAAAAGAAAATTGAATTTGCTAATTTAACTTCTTCTCTAGCTAGTTGGCTTTTAGAAAAATTAAAGGCTGCACCACTAGATATAGGTAATATAGATGAATTTAAAGAAGGTATAGAAGGGTTATTAGATGGAAGTAATAATAGTTTAATGTTAGAGATAGATGATGATACTGTTTATGAAGAATATTGCTTTGATGTTATAGAGATTGGGGATCTTACAATAAGACCTAAAGAGAGAAGAGTTCTTTGTAATACTCAAGAAATTTCACTAACTCCTAAAGAATATGATATTTTATTATTTCTTGTAAAAAATAGAGGTGAAGTTCTAACAAAAGAGCAGATTTATCAAGCTGTGTGGGATAGTGAATACCTGCTAGATGATAGTAATATTATGGCTTTTATAAGAAAGTTAAGAAAAAAAATAGAGCCAAATCCAGATGCACCGATATATATTTTGACGATTTGGGGCATAGGATATAAATTTAATGATAATTTATAAAACTGAATATATCGCAAGAAAAACGCAAGAATTTCGCAATGGAATTACTTGCGTTTTTTTTTTATACTTTTAGTTGTAAATCAGAAAGGAGGGAGAATATAAATGGACCCTGATGGTAAGAGAAAAAACAATATAGCAACCCGGTGAAATATTAATATATCGGATTGCTTCTTAAAAAGGAGGTAATTACGATGAACAAAAAAATGATAAAAAATAATATAGCTACTAATAAAGTAACAGAAAATCAAATCGTAAAAAAAGAACAAGAAAGTCGCATTCATTTTGTGGCAACTCAACCAACAAAAACAGTATTAGACTCTTTAGAAACAACATTAATAGGATTAGAGACTGAAAATGTATCAAAACACCGCCATAAATATGGAACAAATAAGATAACAAAAGAAAAGAAAAAATCTTTATTTTCTAGAATTGCAGATGCATTTGTAAATCCTTTTACAATAATTTTATTTTGTCTAGCACTTGTATCATGTGTAACAGATATGATACTACCTTATTTTTCGCTATTTGGAAGTAATCCAGATGAATTTAATTGTTTAACAGTAGTAATAATTGTGACAATGGTCGTTATCTCTGGAACACTTCGATTTGTACAAGAATCTAGAAGTGGTGATGCAGCAGAAAAGTTATTAGATATGATTACAACAACTTGTACAGTTACAAGAAAAGAAGAGGGAAAACAAGAAATAAAACTTGATGAAGTTGTAGTAGGGGATATAGTTTATTTATCAGCTGGTGACATGATACCTGCAGATGTACGTATTTTAGAAGCAAAAGATTTATTTGTAAGCCAAGCGAGTTTAACTGGGGAAAGTGAACCTATTGAAAAATTAGGAAATATCCAAGAGAAAAATGAAAATATTACAGAATACAATAATATTGCTTTTATGGGAAGTAATATTATTTCAGGAACTGCTACAGCTGTTGTGGTTTCTGTAGGAGATTCTACTTTATTTGGGAAAATGGCAGCATCAGTTGCAGAAGAAGCAGTAGAAACTAGTTTTACCAAAGGAGTAAATGCTGTTTCCTGGGTACTTATCCGTTTTATGTTGATTTTAGCTCCTATTGTATTCTTTGTAAATGGAATAACAAAAGGTGATTGGTTAAATGCATTTTTATTTGGTATTTCTATAGCAGTTGGATTAACACCAGAGATGTTACCAATGATAGTGACAACATGCCTTGCAAAAGGGGCAGTGGCAATGAGTAAAAAACAAACTATAGTTAAAAATTTAAATTCTATTCAAAATTTTGGGGCTATAGATGTATTATGTACTGATAAAACAGGTACTTTAACACAAGATAAAGTAGTTTTAGAATATCATCTTAATGTAAATGGAGATGAAGATATGCGTGTACTTCGTCATGCTTATCTGAATAGTTATTTCCAAACAGGATATAAAAATTTAATGGATTTAGCTATTATTGAAAAAACTGAAGAAGCAGAAAATCAAAATAGGGAATTAACGGATCTTTCTGAGCACTATAAAAAAGTAGATGAAATACCTTTTGATTTTAATCGTCGCCGTTTATCTACAGTTGTTGAAGATATAAATGGAAAAACACAAATGGTTACAAAAGGCGCAATTGAAGAGATGCTATCAATTTGTTCATATGTTGAATGTGATGGCAAAATTCAAGAATTAACAGATTCACTACGTAGACGAATTATAAAAACTGTGGATGAATTAAATGATAAGGGATTTAGGGTTCTTGGAATTGCACAAAAAAGCAATCCATCACCAGTTGGGGCTTTTGGAGTAAAAGATGAATGTGATATGGTATTACTAGGATATCTTGCTTTCTTAGACCCACCAAAAGAATCTACAGCATATGCAATACGTGCTTTAAAAGAATATGGAATAGCTACTAAAATTTTAACTGGAGACAATGAGAAAGTAACACGTACTGTGTGTAAACAAGTAGGATTAGAAGTAAGAAATATGTTACTTGGTTCAGATATCAATCATATGTCAGATGAAGAGTTAGCAAAAGTAGCAGAAACAACAGATGTATTTGCTAAATTAACACCAGACCAAAAATCTAGGATTGTAACTGTTCTTCGTGAAAATGGACACACAGTTGGATTTATGGGAGATGGTATCAATGATGCGTCTGCAATGAAATGTGCAGATATAGGAATTTCTGTTGATACAGCAGTTGATGTAGCAAAAGAATCAGCAGACATTGTATTATTAGAAAAAGATTTAATGGTATTAGAAGAAGGTATTGTTGAAGGTAGAAAGACATATGCAAATATGATTAAATACATTAAGATGACTGCATCTTCTAACTTTGGAAATATGTTTTCTGTTTTAGCAGCATCAGCATTATTGCCATTTTTACCAATGATGAGTATACATCTTTTATGTTTAAATTTAATATATGATTTATCATGCACAGCTATCCCATGGGATAATGTAGACGAAGAATTTATTAAAGTTCCTAGAAAATGGGATGCATCTTCAGTAGGTAAATTTATGATATGGATGGGATCAGTAAGTTCAATATTTGACTTTACAACTTATATTTTTATGTACTTTGTATTTTGTCCAATATTTGTATCACATGGAGTATTATATAATGATTTAGCAAGTGTATACAGTGGTGCAGAATTAATTCAAATGCAATTTAATTATATAGCTATGTTCCAAGCAGGTTGGTTTGTAGAATCAATGTGGAGTCAAACACTTGTTATTCATATGATTCGTACACCAAAGTTACCATTCATTGAAAGCCGCGCATCATTACCAGTATCTTTATTAACTTTCGCTGGTATCTTCATATTAACAATAATACCATTTACACCAATTGGAACAATACTAGGATTTGTTTCATTACCAGGTGCTTATTTTGCTTACTTAATACCATGTATAATAGCTTACATGTTATTAGCAACTAGCATAAAGAAAGCTTATGTACGTCATTTTGGTGAATTGTTATAAAGGAGGTATTTAAAATGAATTGGAATAATATGTGGAATATACTTTTTAATAGAACAGAATTATTTGGAATTAATATGGGGTTTTGGGTTTGCTTACTAGTTATCACAATTATAGTAATATTGATGAATGTGGTATTTTGGAGTATGAAACCTCTAAAAACTGTTGAAGAATAGAAAAATATAAAATATTATAAACTTAAAAAAGATCTGTGGTATATTACTGCAGGTCTTTTTGAGTTATCAAGTAAAAATAAAAAATTAAAAATTGTAATGATTACAATTAAATATTTGAAGTTTGAGTTTATTATTCATTATAATTTATAGTATAGAGGATTTATTCAAATTTAATAAAGGGGGCAGAAAAATGCAAACTGAAATAATTAAAGATTTAATGAAAGAATATAAAAGACCATTTTATATTTACGATGAAAAGGTGATAGGGGACCAAATTCAAGAGTTAAAAACTAATTTTCCAGAATTCGAATTTTTATATTCAATAAAGACAAATCCAAATAAAGATGTAATTAAATTTATATCACAAAATGATATAGGTTCAGATTCTGCATCTAAAAATGAAGTTTTTAAATCAATAGATGCTGGTATGCCAAAAGAAAAGATAATATATTCATCAGCGGGAAAAACGAAACAAGATATCGAAGAGACATACGACAAATGCATAATAACAGCAGATAGTTATCATGAACTAGAAGTTATAAATGAAGTAGCAAAAGAACACAATATTGTTTTAAGAGTAGGGGTAAGAATTAACTCAAACTATGCAATAGAAGGTGGGGATATACTTCCTAACAAATTTGGAATAGACGAAGAAAGTTTATTACCACATAAGGAATTTATTGATTCACTTAAAAATATAAAAATATGTGGGATACATGTACATCTAAAATCTCAAATATTAAATTATGAAACTTTATATAATTACTATAAAGATGTATTAGAATTAGCAGTGTTCTGTGTTGATGAAATGGGATTTGATATGGATTTTGTTAATTTCGGCGGTGGACTTGGAGTTGCATATTCACAAAGAGAAAATGAGCTTGAAATAGAATCACTAGGACAAAAATGTAGAGAGCTAATTAAGGAATTTAAAGAAAAACTAAATTGCAGACTTATTATAGAATCAGGACGTTTTATAGTTTGTAAAAGTGGGACTTATGTTACTTATATAATCGATAAAAAGGTATCAAGAGGAGCAAATTACTTAATAGTTGCAAATGGATATAATGGTTTTCATAAAACAACTTTAGCAGAAATGGTAAAAGGTTATGCACAAGGTCCATTAGAAGATATACATGCAGTTGAACCACTATTCACATCTTATGATGCGTATGAAGTGAAGGTGTTAAATAAATCACAAGAAAAAGAAGAAGTAACAGTTTGTGGTAACTTATGTACGGCTGCAGATTTAATAGGCAAGAATTTAGTTTTACCAAAAGCTGAAATAGGTGATATTATTGCAATTACTAATGCAGGAAGTTATGGATTTACACTAAGTCCAATATTATTCTCTAGCCATGATATACCTTATGAAATTTACTTAAATTCAAAAAATCAAGCTATTATAAGCGAATATTAAATATTTAATACAAAATACATAAAATGGTAAAGTATTTAGAAAATATAAAAAATTGATAATATGACGGAAATGTTAAAAGATAGTACTGTTTTAATAATATATTTTACCTCATCAAGTGTGATAATATTTAAACATAAAAGTTAGTAAATAAAAAATAAGAATAATAAATATAAATTATATTTGGGGAGGAAAAGATATGTTAAAAACAACTAAAATAACAGATCCAGAAGTATATTCTATAGTAGCAGATGAATTAGAAAGACAAAAATATAATATAGAAATGATTGCATCAGAAAGTTCAGCACCAACAGAAATATTAGAATTAATGGGATGCGTTTTTGTTAATAAAACTGAAGAAGGTCTTCCAGGAAAAAGATATCAAGCAGGTTCACAACATGCAGATAGAATCGAAAATTTATGTATTGAAAGAGCAAAAGAAGCTTTCGGTTGTGAATATGTAAATGTTCAAGCTTATTCAGGTGCAACTGCAAACTATACAGCATTTAATGCAGTATTAGACCCAGGGGATAAAATATTGGCAATGAGACTTGACCACGGTGGACATTTAAGTCATGGTTCAGAAGCAAACTTTATGAGTAAAATATTTAACTACAAACATTACGGTGTAAACGATGACGGTATAATCGACTACGATCAAGTTGAACAAATGGCATTAGAATTTAAACCTAAAATGATAATAGCAGGGGCTAGTGCCTATCCAAGACTAATAGATTATAAAAAATTTAGAGAAATAGCTGACAAAGTAGGAGCTTATTTATTAGTAGATATGGCTCATATTTCAGGACTTATAGGAGCTGGTGTAATCCCTTCTCCAATTCCATATGCTGATTTTGCAACATCTTCTTGTTCTAAAACAATATGCGGTCCTAGAGGTGGATTCGTAATGTGTAAAGAAAAATATGCAAAACAATTAAATAGAGCTACATTCCCAGGAACTCTAGGTTCTATCCAAATAAACGGTATAGCTGCAAAAGCAAACATGTTCAAAAGAGTTAGAGAACCTGAATTTATAGCTACAATGCAAAGAGTTTTAGATAATGCAAAAACTTTAGCAAAAGAATTAGAAAAAAGAGGATTCAAAATAGTAAGTGGTGGAACAGACAACCATATAGTATTAGTTGACTTAAGACCAAAAGGAATAACTGGTAAACAATTTGACCAAACTCTTGAAAGAATAGGTATAACAGTTAACAAAAACACTATACCAAACGACCCAGAAAGTCCATTTGTGACAAGTGGTGTTCGTATCGGTCTTACTGCAACATCTGAAAGAGGATTTGGAGCAAGTGAAATGGCAGAAATCGCTGATATAATGAATACAGTTGCTGAAAATATAGAAGATGAAAAAGTATTACAAGAATGCAAAGAAAAAGCAAGAGCATTAGCATCAAGATTCCCACTATATCCAGACGGATATTTTGAAGATTAATTAAATATATAACTAACTTATAATTTATAAGGCGAGCTGATTTTCAGCTCGTCTATTTTTTAATAAATAATAACCAATTTAAATTTGAAGTAGTATAATAATCTATAGAATAATATCAACCCTATGGAGTAAAATCCACAGGGTTTTTAAATGAAAGGACTAGTATTATGATATTGCCAAAAAGACTTAAAAAAGGTGACACTATAGGTGTCATTGCTCCATCTGGGCATTTACGTGAGGTAAATATAGATGATGTTGAAAAATCACTTATCGATATGGGATACAATGTAAAGATGTATGAAAGTTGTTATTCTGTAGACAGGGGATATTTGTCTGGAAAAGATGAACTAAGGGCAAAAGATTTGCAAGATGCATTTGAAGATAAAAATATAGATGCAGTATTTTGTATAAGAGGCGGTTATGGAGCAGCTAGATTATTAGATTTAATCGATTTTGATGTAATAAAAAATAATCCAAAGATATTTTTGGGATTATCTGATATAACAGCTCTTCATATAGCGTTTAACCAAAAATGTGATTTGGTGACTTATCATGGGCCTGTTGGAAGAAGATTTGTGGATATGGACGAATATACAAAAGAATCTGTCTTTAAAAATATAACTACAGATAGTGAAATAATTTTTGAAAATCCAAAATGTGAAGAGATCTTTACTTTATATGAGGGAAAATGTGAAGGTGAAATAGTCGGTGGAAATCTAAGTTTAATAAACACATCTTTAGGTACTGAATACGAAATAGATACAAAGGATAAAATATTATTTATAGAAGAAACTAGCGAATATGTATATAACGTAGACAAAATGATAAACCATCTACACATGGCTGGAAAATTTGAAGACTGTAAAGGTATAATTTTTGGAGATTTTGATAACTGTAGAAAAGTCAGAGATGAAGATTGGTCAGTTGAGGATATAATAAACGAAATCGCACAAAGATATAAAAAACCTACAATATACAACCTTCAAAGCGGACATTGTGTTCCAGTAGGGACAATACCACTTGGCGCAATGTGCTATTTAGATGCAACTAATAAAATAGTCAAATTTGATTATTCAAACTGCTAAAAAAATAATAAATGATGTAAATAAATTTGAAAATGGAAACTTGATGATATAGCAGAAAAAGTTGTAAATATATTATAATTTCCACTTAAAAAAATATTATACAAAAAATATTGACAAAAAATAAAACACTATATATAATAATTAATCATAAAGTTAAACAAAATTTAAAAAACAAATTCATTGAAAAAGAGAGTAACATTAATTGACATTATAGAGAGTTCAGGATGGTGGAAGCTGAGCATTGAGATTTTTGTGAAAAGAGCTTTGGAGAAGACTGCAGGAAATTAGTATGGCAGTCGGTGTTCTCGCCTTAAGAGATTGAGTGGGTAAGTTTTTTCTTACCAATAAGAGTGGTAACGCGGTAATTTCGCCTCTTGGATTTTTTCCAAGGGGCTTTTTTGATTATAAAAGCGTCTATCTTATTGTGAGCAAAAGTTTACCAATAAGAGTGGTACCGCGATAATTCGCCTCTTAGTAGATTTACTAAGAGGCTTTTTTGTTTCTTAGTAAAGCAAAATAATTATAAAAAAGTGAAAAATCAGAAAAAGGAGAAAAATGATGGAAGTATTACAATCACAAGAAAAAGAAGTTAAACAGAAAAAGAAATTTTCGATGCCAAATACATTAGTAATTATGGCAGTAGTTATTGCATTAGTAGCAGTTGCAACATATTTAATACCAGGAGGAGCATACGATAGAGTTCTTAATGATCAAGGTAGAGAAGTTGTTGTAAGTGGAACTTATAAAGCAATAGCAAGTCAACCACAAAGTTTATTTGATGTATTACAATCACCAATTGAAGGTATAGTTCAAGGTGGAGAAATTATAGCATTCTTATTTATAGTTGGTGGAGCATTTAGTATAGTTTCAAGAACTAAAGCTATAGATTTAGGTATTTTAAAAATAGTAAACGTATTCAAAGGAAAAGAAATTTTAGTTTTACCAATATTAATGTTTATGTTCTCAATCGGTGGAGCGACATTTGGGATGAGTGAAGAAGCAATAGCATTCGTAGCAGTTTTAATGCCATTAGTACTAGCATTGGGATATGATAGTATAGTTGCTGTAGCAATTACATACTTAGCTTGTAACCTTGGATTCTCAGCAGCAATGCTTAATCCATTTACAGTAGGTATAGCACAATCAATAGCAGGGATACAATTATATTCAGGAGTTGAATTCCGTACATTAGTTTGGTTTGTATCAACTCTTGTAGGATGTGGATTCGTTATGTTCTATGCTATGAAAATTAAGAAAAATCCAGAACTTAGTCCAATGTTCGAACATGATCAAGTTAAACGTGAAAAATTAAAAAGTACAGAATCAGAACATACTGAATTTACTTTAAGACATAAAATAATAATAGCTGCATTATTTACATCTATAGCATTAGTAGTATATGGAGTTTTAAAATTAGAATTTTGGATACCACAAATAGCAGCGGTTTTCCTAGGATTAGGTATTATAAGTGGTTTAGTTGGTAAATTAGCACCAAACGAAATAGCAGAAGCATTCACAGATGGAGCAAAAGATATGATAGGAGCAGCTATCATGATAGGTCTTGCAAAATCAGTAATGATAATAGCTCAAAATGCAAATATAATAGATACAATATTATTTAACTTAGCTAATGTTGTTGGTCAATTACCATCATTAATAGCATCATATATAATGTTTGTAATCCAAATGTTCATAAACTTCTTCGTAAGTTCAGGTTCAGGACAAGCAGCACTTACTATGCCAATACTTGCACCACTTGGTGACTTAGTTGGAATATCTCGTCAATTAAGTGTTTTAATATATCAATTAGGAGATGGGTTCTCAAATGCAATGTTCCCAACATCAGGTGTATTAATAGCTTGCTTAGGTATGGCAGGAGTTCCTTATGGAAAATGGTTAAAATGGATATTACCACTTCAAGCAATATTATTTATGACAGCAATAGTATTTATAACAATAGCATCTTTAATAGGATGGGCTTAAGAGATATTTAAGGGGGATTAATATGAAAGATATTTTATTACAAGAAGGACAAAAATTACACGCTAAAATGTGTGAAATAAATGATTATATATACGCAAATCCTGAATTAGGGAATGAAGAATTTAAATCATCATCAAAATTGATAGCATTTTTAGAAGAACACAACTTCACTGTTGAAAAAGGTCTTTTAGGAATAGAAACATCATTTAGAGCTATATATGATAGTAAAAAGCCAGGAGCAACTATAGGTTATTTATGCGAATATGATGCTCTTCCTGAAATAGGACATGGTTGTGGTCATAATATGATAGGTGTTATGTCGTCAGCTGCAGGTATAGCTTTAAGTAAAGTTATAGATGAAATTGGAGGAAAAATCATAGTATATGGTACTCCAGCAGAAGAAACAAACGGAGCAAAAGTTGTATTTGCAGAAGAAGGAATATTTGATGAACTTGATGTTGCAATGCTTGTTCATCCAAGTGATGTAAATATGAAAAGTGGAACAACACAAGCACTTTATCCATTAGAATTTAGATACAAAGGAAAAACTGCACATGCTGCAAGTTGTCCACAAAATGGTGTAAATGCGCTTAATAGTGTAATACAATTATTCAACGGTATTGATGCACTTCGTCAACATGTAACTCCAGATGTTAGAATGCACGGAATAATAGTAAAAGGTGGAGTTGCAGCAAATATAGTTCCAGATGAAGCAGTTGCACAATTTTACTTCAGAGCAGCAACTAAAGAAACTCTAGATGATATATTAGAGAAAGTTAAAAGAATAGCTGAAGGTGCAGCGCTTATGACAGGGGCTACATTAGAGATGGAAAGATATGAGTTTCCTAATGATAACTTAGTAACTAATGAAAACTTATCTGAAGCATTTAATGAAAACTTAAGAGCGCTTGGAATAACTGAAATAAAACCACCAAAATCATCTGGTTCAAGTGATATAGGAAATGTAAGTCACAAAGTGCCTACAATCCACCCATATATACAAGTATCATCTTGCAAAGCTCCAGGGCATACAGTAGAACTTGCAGAAGCTACAGTTTCAGACCTTGGTCATGAAAGACTTCTTACTGGTGCAATGGCACTTGCCTATACAGGATATGATGTTTTACTTGGAAAAGTTAATTTAGAAAGATAAATTTTTATATTTGATAATAAATAAAAACCGTGGCGAAATTCGTTGCGGTTTTATTTATGAAAAATTTTATGCAAAAAACTATATATATGATGCTTGTTATAATTATTTCCAGTATAATATTTATATATTTTACAACTTTGAAACAATTTATTATCAGAAATTATACCCCTATATATTATTATAAGTTTATCAAATAAATGACAACTAGGAGAGATTGAGAAAATGAAAGGAAACTTAAAAAAAGTAGCAATAACTGTAGGGCTAAGCGCAGTAATATTATTAGGAGCGAGTATACCAGTAGTTAAAATGATTAATAATCACAAACAACAATTAGCTATTGAGGCAGCTGCACAAGAAAAGAAGAGAAAAGAAGAGGAAGAGGCAAAAAAACCTATAATAGGGGTTAATAAAGAAGGTCAAAAATACACATATGATGCTAAAAAAGTACAAGAGAAATTATCTAAATATGATTATTCAAATAATGGTAAAAAGATAGTATTTTTAACTTTCGATGATGGTACATCAAAAACTAATACACCAGAAGTATTAAGAATATTAGATGAAAATAATATAAAAGCAACATTCTTTTTAACAGGATCTAATATTGAAAATGGCGGAGAAACAGCAAGAGAATTAGTAAAACAAGAGTTTGAAAGTGGACATGCAATAGCAAACCATTCTTATAGCCATGATTGTGGAAAATTATATCCAGGTCGTAACTTAGATATGAAAGCTTTCAAAGAAGATTATGAAAAAAATGATAAATTATTAAAATCTATATTAGGTGAAAACTTCACTACACATGTAATGAGATGTCCAGGAGGATATATGTCATGGAAAAATATGGACGAATTAGATAAGTATTTAGAAAAAAATAATATAGCTTCAATAGACTGGAATGCATTAAATGCTGATGCTGAAGGACCAAAGAAAAATGCAAAACAATTAGCACAATACGCAATAAAAACATCTGAAGGAAAAGAAATGGTAGTATTATTAATGCACGACACATATGGAAAAGAGGAAACTGTTAAAGCATTACCAACTATAATAAAATATTTCAAAGATAATGGATATGAATTCAGAACTTTAGTATAATAATTAAAATAAAAAACAAACTGGTGGTAATATGAAGTTTTGGAAAAAGATATTTTTATATTCTTTAATATTATTCCTTTTACTATTTAATAGTGGAGGAATAATATTAATAGAAAAAATCCATAGTGAAAACCTAAATAATGCAATAAAATCTCTTATGTATAAATCTTTAAATATAGAATCAATTATGTATTTAAATACAGATTATCTTATGAATATAGATGTATATAGTGAATCTAATATAAAAAACTGGATGAATATAATAACGAATGGTTATTCATTAAATAGTGTAGATGAATATAATACAGAGCTATATTCTATGGAAAATAAAGAAATTACATCAGATTTAAAAGAAAAAATAACGGGAGAAAGAAAAGAAATTTCTAATGCTAAAAAAGGCAAAAAATCTTTTATTATAAGAACAATAAATAATAGAAGATATGCATTTGTAAGTTCTATTGTAAATTTAGAAAATAGGGATTTTAAATTAATTATATCTAGGGATATACAACATGTTTACACT
>OBUW01000449.1_pt1 | contig 22183 bp, 12 predicted proteins | sample 1475761 | NCBI WGS metagenome assembly OBUW01 (sample SAMEA2579908, study PRJEB22360) | human gut metagenome | biome: human gut; feature: human-associated habitat; material: faeces | place: Denmark | collected 2008/2010
GTAGGTGATAAACAAAATAGATCACAACTATTGATCTTTTGTTCCACTCTTGAAATTAATAAAAAAGTTTCTTTTTATATTTACTTTTTAACTTGAAATATATATGTACATTATGTGAACCCTTGGTTTCTGAGTAAAGTTTATGCTTAAACAAAATTATGCATGTCCAGTGCAGGCTATTTCAATAAACCGTGGTAGCCTTATTATATCCATAGAAATCTAAAAACAATTTCCAGTCCATGTAAGTCATTTTAACTTTTTTAAACTAGTAGTCTCTAACTAGTAGTAGTATTTACAATTCCATTCCGGAAACGGGAAAAAAAATTTTTATTTTTTCTCCCTTGTTCCGAAAATAAGAAATTATACAGTTACTAACTATTGACACTGACGTTGACATTGAATCTGTCCCACCACTACCCCCCTGTTTCCGATGGTTGGTTGGCTGGTGGCTGTGACAATGATAACTCAGGCGTTTCTTTTTTTTGTGTTTTCAAACTTAAAAACCTATCAATAAATTAAGGATGTTGACTTTACTGACAGAGCATTTTCAATATATGTAGTTGTAGTTGATGTTTTCATTTTTTGTCAATTGATTTGAAGCATACTTAACTACAAAGAGATGTATTCTCGGTGGCTCAAAAACAATGATCAAGATGGATTTGATATGGAACGGATTTGAGATTATAATTGGTTTGATTTGTTTTTTTTTGTTTGGTCTTCCTTTTTATTTGGACTCGTATATTGTACTGTTTCTGGTCCTTGCCTAATATTTTATATGTAAATGAACAATAAAAATACACTAAATTGTGAAATTTAGAACAATAAACACTCAAAACTGCAGATGAATGAATTTTGAGTTTTAAAGGTTTATTTGTGTTAGTTGTGATAAACAACAAAACAAAGCTTATAAGATCTAAATTCTTTAATACTATACTAAACTTGCAGTTATTGTTTCGACAATTTATAAACGTTCAGTAAATTGGGAACTCAATAAAATGAGAATAGAAGAGAACATAATTACAATTTTTGGGGTAAATAGATTTTTGTTGTGTAATTGACCAAATATAGACAACAATTTTACTATAGTTGTAAAATATTTCCCTTTGCTTTAGAGTAACTTGGTCATTTCGTTAGTTTAATTGAAGTGGAGCAAACAAACAGAAAGGTTATGAGCAATTATTACTATTTTCGAATTATAATATTAGTAGTACAAAAGTGCAAAAAATGGTCTAGTTTTATAATATTTATATTATATTTTTTACGGATTAATTCTGTTTTTTAATTCCTTGCTTGTGTGTAATTTTTTTTATGTCTAATGACGTAATTACTAACAAAAAGAGAAATAGCGTTCACATAGTCCATCAAACAATCACTGCAAAGTTGAACTTGACTCAACATTCATTTCAATTTTAGTAACAGCAAAGGCACTGTTATACATTTTACTAAAAAATTTCTCGGAAGCCTTTACATTTCAGTTTTTAGTTCATTTGAATTTTAGTAACTTAACTATATGGTATGAAATGAAAAAAACACGAACTTCAATAGAGAAAGGCGAATATAGTGTTACGATGCAAAGTTAGCTATGCTTTACTAAACTAGTTTCACTAAAGGTGAAACTTGGTGAACTACTGAAATCATTGTTGATATGCAAGTTTATTTATAAGCTATTATATACGTGCATCCAGTATTTACAATTTTTACAAGAAATATAAATTAAGAAATAAATTCACTCACAGACTATAGCTGGAGTAAATAAAACAAAATACAAAACAATGAGTATATTACTCGGTTAGGTAAAATGCAGATAATGGTCTTGTTCTTAGAAAAGTGTCAAATTATTAGCATTGGGCTAATTTTTAAACTGATGGGTGCAACAGACCCAGAGCTTTCTTTTAATGGGAATCGAGCAATAAACAAGCTCAAAGGTATTCTTTTATTTCGTACTGTTGTGGTTTTAATAAGTAATTAAGAGAAAACTATTAGGGCTATATAAGAGGTAGCTGGATTTTTCTGGAGAATATCGACGATTTGTTTTTGTTGTTTCCCCAAGATTATTTTCCAGTATGGTCAGTACAGTAATTGCGTCAATTGTACTTCTTATCAAGCTTCTGCAATTTTTACACCATAGGTTGCAACTTTTTTTTATTATTTCCTCTCTTTTCCAGTTTTCTTAAGAATGTTTAGACTAGTTCATATAATCACTTCATGGTAACAGGTTGTTGATTAGATAAGAAAAATCAAAATCAATCAATATGAGCTGTCAATTCTGGAAGTGTATTCTTGATTGTTTCAGTAACCCTTTTTTTCAATTTCCATAGATCAAAAAATCCATAAGTTTAGTAGATTCAAGTATTGACAAAGTAATCTAGGATCTATCTGTACTAAAATTGTTTCCTGTGGTTGTTTTTATTGGAATGTATTATTTCATAAGCACTCAAACGGTGGTGTAATAGCGATAGAACGCCATTGTTGCTAAATCACTTTTTTTTAATAGTATACCAAAAACACAGTTGGTCTCTTTAGTCTATTGTTTCAACCTGTTTTGGTCAAGATTTTTCATGATATAACAATTAGTATTACTACCTTTTGCTTGTGTCACGACATTACACATTGGTAATGATTTCAATAGAAGTAATTTTTTCTCCTGAATTTGCAACAAAAATGATATAAAAATCCAAAGTCTCGTGAACAAATGAATTATTAATACCGATAAGATAACCATTCAATGAACGAGAGATATCTTTTCAAAAACAAAAGATATCGACAGCAAGACAAGTCTTTGTATCTGTTTACGCTAATTTTTAGAGGAAAAAAAATTCTACAACTTAATTGAAATAACAAATTCAAATCTTGTATACTAATAACTCTATTGTTGTGAACTACCATATCCTCTAATATCCCCGGCAAATTTCCAACTTTGATTTTGAACTTTGGCATCCTTGATAAATTGAAAGTTTAATTCACCTGTATTTTCATCAATCTTGATTATCACCACCGAATAATTCTCACCAGATCTAGCATCACGATAAAACAAAACTCTCATGGAATCTTCTACGGCTTTGCTAACTTGTTGCTCGTCAACTTTAACATAATCCTTATCTTCCGGAATCAAGTTTCTCAACAATGGGATAGCCAAATGTGAACCAAACCCTGTGGCCATGGTACTGGCATGGTAAGTAACTCCCAATAAATCAACATATTTCAAAAATGGAGTACGGTCCTTGTTAAACCCACCAACAATGATGGCATTCCATAATGGATTCATCTTAGATCTTCGATTGTACAAAACTCGTGACAAATATTCATGCACATTGGGGGCTCTCAAGTATTCACCGCCATCATTATCATAAACCTCTTCATCAATTTCTAATTCATCCAACAATCTAACAATATACTGCAAGTCTGAAATGTCTCCAGAAATACCAACAACAGTCTCCTTACCTACTTTAATCAATCTTTCAATGTTATTGAATCGCAATAATGAACCATACGATCCAACATGGTCTGCGGCCATTATCACCCCATTTTTGAATTTAGAAGCAATCACTGAGGTACCAGTAATTATTGGTTGTTGAGTATTCATTTTAGGGAAATTATGGGTAGTCTGTTCAACTTGGTTGTTATTGGCATGAGCAATTTTGTAATTGTATGGACCATAGATGTCATTGGATGGTCTACCCCAACTGTATGGATCGTGATTCATTTTTCGTGATTGTTTTCTTCTTGTTTTTCAAAAAAAAAAAAGTTATACAAAATATAAAAACTTAAATGCAATTGAGTGAATTGATGGATGATTCAATTGATCAATGTAAGTCTGTTGATATTGAAATACAGTGGCAATTGCCTTCAACTATTTTTTTTTTCCTTTCGACTAGTATTTCGCATATTGGGTCTTTTTTTTTTTGCAAACCTCACACTTCACTTTAAAAGTAGTGTAAAAATGCTATAAACTCAAACAGTCATAAAAACCACTGTAAAGCTTACACCTCTACCATTATATTCTATACAAATATGTAACTAATCAAAAAGTTATCAGTTACTTGCCATCAAAACGACGCTTTTCTTGAAAACTAACTTTGGAAAGAGAGTCAAATGTGAAAAAAAGAGGAGCAAAAACATTGCTTTTTGAAAATTTTCTTTTTCGTTGGTTTGTTGAGGTAGTGCAAGAAACGACAATACTAACCCCAGAAATATAAAAATAACCGTGCGTTGCTTTGTCTTCAATATTTGTATTCAAAAATACATTTCATAAAGGTTCTATATTTTTTCAGAAACACATTTTCGAGGCTAAAAGAAGTGGCCAAGTGACTTATCCTATATATTGCTATTTCAACTCTTGTTTTTTTTTTTGACTTCAATTTGCTGACGAACATTTACATCTGAGTCCATATATACCTAGAGAATATGGAACAGCTGCAGAACTACAACAACCCAAATTTACCAGTAAAGTCACAAACAGCCAGAGAAGGTCGTGAGAATCAGCGTTATAATTCAGAAACAGGGGCAAGGATAGTTGCTGGGTGTATGTGTCTCAATGAAACCAAAGACAAAATTATTATGATATCATCTTCGAAACATAAAAACCGTTGGATAGTCCCCAAAGGTGGCAATGAATTGGACGAGTCTGAATTGGAAACTGCTGTTAGAGAGACTTGGGAAGAAGCTGGGGTAGAAGGAATAATCATAAAGAAATTGCCAGTTGTTTTGGACTCTAGAGGGAGTCAAGCACCAGTTATTAAGGGTGAATTTGATCCTGATGTTGCTACTCCTAAATCCGAATTTCATTTTTTTGAATTGCAAGTCGATCAATTGAGTACATCTTGGCCAGAGATGAAGAAAAGACAAAGAAGGTGGTGTACTTATTCCGAGGCAAAACATGAGTTGCTAAAACTGAAAAGACCAGAATTAGTTGATGCATTGAACATGTCATCTATTTTAAAAGACACTATTGACGACGAAAACCCTAAACAAGATAATTATTAGAATTAATTCCGAAAAAATTTTGAAACAGAAACAGAAACATACATACACATATCGTATATATTAATTTTATTTTATGTTTGCATTATCATTAGATACTACATCCGCCTTGTACAATTGTTTGTAGAGCATCTCATTCTTTCAACCCCTCCTATTTAAATAAGCCACTCATAATATTAGCCAACATATTCCCCTGTTGATTGGAGTTACCAATATTAACGTTAAAGTAGATTTTGCCCAAATATTCTACAGGAGCAAGAAGTTCGTATTGTTGCAAAGTGCCCCTGTATTGTTCGTATAATTTGACAAACTTTTGACTATTTGACGTGTGCTCCTTTTGTAAAGTAATAACCAATAATTGCAAAAAGTTCAAAACCGGGTAGTTTTGATAAAATTGGAAATCAGATTTTAGTGTTTCCTTATTTGTCACTTCTATCTCTTTCAAAAAAATATCCTGTGCTTCTTTGACAAATTTGATATTCTTCAAGTAAGAATAGTTTACGATGGCCCGGCCCAAAAATACTCCTGGATCAACTTCAGGGTTGGCTTTTGCATATTGTACTAAATAGTTAATATACAATGGCACACTTTCAAAAGTACCCAAAACCAAATGCAATTCTGCTATCGCAAAAACTTTTGCTCTTTCTTCAGGATCCAAAACTACTTTGCCATTTTCCAGCTCAGTATCGTGTTGAGAAGCTCCATATTCAACAAACTTTAGAAACTTGGAACCAAATAAATGATGTAACTCGCAATCACCAAACTTCTCACATCCAGGAGACTTCTTTGACCAGCTGAGACTGGATTTGGCCAAGTCACTCAAACTAGGATCGTTGTTAGGCAAGTTCGAAATCAAATCAATCAATTTCAACTTGGCATCCTTATCACTCACCAAGATTCCTTCTTCGTCATAAATCTGGATTAAATAATTTATCAAGTCAGATGCAGATGCAAATTCTTTATTTTTTAATAAAATCGTGGACCCCTGGTATAACAAATCACGAGCTTCTTTATATTGTTTTGCTTTAACATATCTGTTGGTGATTGTTCTTAATGTTTGATGGGCTTCATAGAACGAACCACTATCGATTTTGGCTTGAAATCTTTGAATTGTTCTTGCAAGTTTATCACTCATGTCACGTTCAGGGAGTACTTGATTTAAGAGCTTTGGACGCAATTAGGTTTAAAGTAGTGATTTAAAAGAGGCGAAAATCAAGTTTACTATTTGTCTTTTGTTGGTTGTAGTTTTTTTTTTTCCATTTTTTTTCTCAATACCTTATGCGTGTACTGTTATGGACTAGATACACAGCTATTCTTAATATCACAAATCCCATCTCAATTAGACTTAATCTCCTGTTTGTATTTCTGCATCTTATGCTTGAATAAAGACATATGGTATTTGAATTCTTTTATTCCATTATTTGATGAATTTTGCTGGAGGACAACAAATGTTGATAAGAAGTGGTTAAGATAGATGATTTGTTTACAATTCTTTAACCAATGAGTCAATTGTATAATTGGATAGTCTGTGCATTGATCCACTTTAATAAGATTTAGTGCAGTAAAGTATTTACTGCATTGATTGTTGAATCCATATTGCTGTTGTAGTATTAGGCATATTTCATTTAGATTGATCATCTCCAACTCCATAAATTTCAACGACTCACGATTTGCATGAATCAAATTAGCTAAAACTTGCCCAGTTTGAAACAGCGGCAATTTGTATTTATGTCTTTCCTGTAACGTTTGTGACGTATAGGTGGATGCTGGTGCTGGGGAGATCATATTCAAGCCATAACGCAAATTTTTTTTTTGCAAAGGCACCAACGATTGGAATTTCAACTGTTTCAATTGAAACTTGGGAATGCTAAAGCTCTCAGTATTAAGTGATAAGGACGATGACACAGCATGTTTTATTAACGTAATTTTTAAAATTGTGATTGTTGTGGGAAAATGTTTTATCCATCGAACTAGCCATTCCATTGATTTGACGTTAATTATAAGGTGTGTCAAATTGCTGAACTGGTTTAACTTAGTCACTATGGATAGTATCAGCTTGTTATTGAACATTGCTGGAGAAAAATTCAAGCATAGTGTATCCAACTTTTGACATATTCTGCTGTCCTGTAGCAACTTTATGAAAGCAGAACACAGAATACAGTCTTTGTCAGTGGTTTTAGTACTCTTGTTGATTATCACCAATGGTCTTAGCGTATATAGCATATATTTGTACCCGTAGTATAATTGTTTGCAGGTGTATATTATGGGTAAAATCAGACAAACCTTGTACCTTTCTTTCCAGCATTCGTATAAAATTCTGGCTATAATAGGATAAGGAAGTGCCAAAATACTGATTGTGAAAGCATCTTCCAAGGATTCCATATCGGGTTTTGAAAAGACACTATTAACACAAGACGATCTATCGATCATGATAAGACTGCAATGATTGCAAAATGATATACAAGAGTTAAAGATATTGATTAACAAACAAGTACATTTTTTAGATTTTTAGTATGCCAATGTTTTCAGATTGTTATGTCGTCCTTCGACCTGAGAAGTTTATGCATACTACATAAATCTAGAATTTACAAGTTTTACTTTATTTCCTTTCTGAGCATTGAAACAGAAATACAATCAGTTTTGAAAGTATAACTATTGGTTCACCAGGGTTGCAAAATACCTTCGCCACCTCCAATTTTAAATCCAAAATTGATGCACATATGTCACGGGTCTTTCGGCGTGAATCGGAATGAAAAAAAAGTCAGGTTACACCGAGACTTCTCCAAGTTACAAGAAGCAAGAAAAAAATAGTGGTCCAAAAGAGAAGGAGGAAGAAAAAAAAAAAACCAAATCCAATCATATCACTCACATCAAAGAAGAAACAATAATCAAATTTCAATTGAAACAGTTACAATGAAAACTGCAGCTAGACTATTAAAATACGTTCAATCAATAAAATTTGTGGGTGGACCACATCCAGCACCAAGTATGTTGCACAAACACTTTCTCCCGATAGTTGTTCAATACTAACATTATGGTTTTTTCCTTTCACATTTTTAAAGAACCACATGCAGCAGGACCTCATCCATTGGCCCCAGAAGGGTTGGTACCTAGTGGATTAAACTCAACCAAATCAAGCACATATCACAACAGTAATCCAGTTGAGCCTCAAAACGGGGAATTTTTTGCAAGAAGTGAATTATCTGCTAGATTTAGATACAGAACTATAAAGGCAGAAGAGATTGAACAGGTTGAAAGTGGCGGAGCTGAATTTGTGTTTTAGCTTATTTAAGATGTGCATAAAGGGTGTGTTCTGAAAGTTCCTAGGTGATTTTTGCTCATGGAAAATTATGTTGGTATCTGTTTATATAGTTGTCCTACAGCGATTTAATGCGAATTAAGCAAGGTTTTAAGACTATTTAAAGAACTGCCATACTGTTACTATCATCCAGACCTTTATTATTTATAAAAACTCTGTCAGTATAAAAGAATATCTATTCGAATGACGTTTACAAAGTCTTTCCGGGACGCACACAACCAATATGGAGATAATTTTCCAGTAAAAGTGATGCATTCGCATGTCTCTCTTTCCAGTTATGATCCGAAATGATTCTCTATTAGAAAGCTAATACGACTGTGCATTGAACTTCAACTCTTTTTTATTGCTTTCTTACACAGATAGTACCAAAGCATGGTATCCACCTTTTTAAAACGACCATAAACAATGGTACTCTGAACTTTGAAAGCAACCTCAAGCTTTCAACATAGTGATTACAAGAGTTAACTAGTATGCATCATCTCATTTGTTGGGGGAGAGCATTACACCTGAGAAAAAAACATTGCACCATGCAAATTAAACTAAACTGAAAAAAAAAAAAATTATCCAAACATCTCACTCTGATTATTAAAAACAACAACAGACCACCAAAAAAGAAAGAGCTTGTCAAAGCAACAGTGACCGCTGCAACTCTACATGAATAATAACGTCGCAAGTAGCCAGAATAGTGGGAAGAGCTCATTGGATAACCTTGTTCATATTGCGAGCAATATGTCACAAGAATTTCGTCTCCCCAACCGACCCAGCATCCCGGCCAACCAATCTTTGTCTCAAACACCTTTGAATCAACAACCAGCATCCGAGTATAATAGTGCAACAAGCACTCCTTCACCATCGATGGCAACTGGCCTGAAAACTAAAAGGAGTAAGAAAATGGCGTGTGTTGAATGCAGACAGCAGAAATCTCGCTGCGATGCCTTTGAAAAGCAGCCTGATCCCTGCACAAGGTGTGCAAAAAAAGGACTACATTGTGACGTCAAGTCCGATTACAAAAGAACCTATAAAAGAGCACGTATAGCACAAATTGAAAAAGAATTTGAGGAGTTGAAAAAGACTTTGACGACTTCACAGGCAGCTGAATTATTGACAAAGTTTCCTTCTTTATCTTCGGCTTCACCTGATACATATCCACAAGAAGAAACTCTGCAGATCCAGGTCAAGATCGAGGCTGGTACCCTGAATGACACAACTCAAGGTATTGCAGGTGTAGGGGTAGCTAAGACTACTAGTAATGTTGATTTGCCACAACATTCAACAAAAGCAGTCGAAGGTGCATACACACAACAAAACTCCACCAAGAATACGCAATTTACACCTTACCGGATTCTGTCACATAATTCATCGGAAACTAGTCAGTCGATTCCTAACACGCCATCAATCACAAGACAAGTTGAGTCAAATACTCGTAGTCAAATACCATTAGCACAGCAAGAAAAGAAAGTAGAATTATTGGATAGCTCGCTTATCTGTGAGGAAAAATCTGTTGATGACATTTCACTCATGCCAGAGACAATAAAGAAACTTTATTTGGAGTATTTCGAGAGATATCATCCAATATTACCGGTAGTCGACGTATCATTAGGTCCAGAAAGAATCTACAGATTGTGTCCAGCCTTATTTTGGGTAATTATGTTTGTTTCCTTAAGAAGATTTCCAGATAATTCATCAAAGTCGTTGTTGGTACGTTTGTCCCCAATTGTGAAAGGGATACTAGCAGAAATTATGATATCTCCCATTACAAGATATAACCCTATAGAAGAGGATGAGCCAATTTACAATGTGAGTTCAGTCTACTCAGTGCAAGCATTTTTATTGTATTCATACTGGCCACCGATCACCTCGTCTTTGAGTGCTGACTCTTCCTATAATACAGTTGGAACGGCCTTCCTTCAGGCCATCAGGATTGGTCTTCATACACCAACATTAGTCAATACTAGTGAGATGAACAAAGACGAGAAAACAAAACATCAATTGACAATGACCCATGAACAACTCAAGACTTGGATATTTTGCAACATTGCATCTCAAACTATAGCGACAGCATTTGGGTTTCCAGCCTGCACTCAATTTGAGTCTTCAATGTGGTTTTACAATCAGCCTGGCAGCTCCATAATAATACCCAGAAACTTACAGCTAATGATGGAGATTGCTCAGTTTGAAGACCAAATGGCGAAGGCATTGAACTCGAATCCCATGGATCCTTGCGGACTAATAGACGCTAGCGAAAGACTACCCCTTTTAAAGTTGCTTCTGAAAAGATTAGACACCATAGAAATAACCTTGAAAAACGAAATGTTACAGCCGAGTGATAGAAGATTTCGTGTGTTTGAAATTTTGTCGGCGAGGGTGCATTTGCTCAGCTACTATTTCATGGATACAGTAAGAATAGCTCAATTTGAGCTACAAAAGGGTTTAATCAGGTTATACAATGCAGCTATAGCATTAATCAACCACACCTCAGAATGCCAAGCTGAAGACAAAAAGTTTGTAAAGTATTTGCCAGGGGTGTATTTATTAAACCTTTGGCAAGCCGGATGTATAATTGGGAAACTAATTCATTCTAGCTTGAAAAAGTTTATTGACGTGGGTACAGGAAAACAAAGCTACGAATCGGTGATAACTTTCACCGCAACAGCGTCAATTTTGAAGCACGATATGGCGTATAGGTCAAGTGGAATTACGCGAAACATGTGGCAACTTTTCAGAGAGTTGGATGCCAAAAAAATGAATTCGTTGAGCATTGATATAAGAAATAGAATGTCTGCTTCAGTCTTTTTTGATTGTTTGAAATTATTGAGAGCCCAGGTTGGCATCACAAAACTAACTACGAAAACTGATGAGAGTCACCCTGTTGATGATGATGAGGCAATTGAAGAGTCACAAGAAGAAGTGGAAGACGAAGATGATCAACAACTCGCGGAAATGGGTAACGAAAAGGCTGCACCTTCTGAAGATGAAAAGAATGGCTCATTGCATAATGTTAGCCAAAAATCTACGCCTAACAGTACTACCTCAAGCAGAGTTCGCAGAGCAAGAACGTTATCAAACAATATGGATGCTGAATCGAAAACTAGAAAAATCATTCGAACAATTCCTTTGGATCCAGAGCCAATATCCATTGGTGCATCGAAACGAAGCTCGATATTTAAAGTTGTGAACTCTTCTACAGATTCTTCACCAATTATGAAATCAGATGTAAGCACTCCAAATTCCAACAGAATTAATGATCATCAGACAAGAACTCAAACATACAACCCATCCCATGTGGGCAAACAATATCTGCAACAGCTGCCACATATTTCATCAAAACAAACAGTCCAATCGTCGCAATATCAACATCATCAACAATTACAACAACCACAACAATTACAACAGCACCAATACGAGCAAATATTGCAACTGGATAATCGTAGTTATCAGCCAGCACAGAACATCAGCGAAGCACCTTTGCTGCAATTCTCTGCCTTTGCGTTCAATGAGTCGCCTATACAGCTTGGTTTAGAGAACTTGGATATCGATAATTTTGATCACGATATGCTTTGGAAAGATGTTGATAGCGTCATGAACGATTTTGGTTTTCACACAAGTTGACGTCGTGTGAATTGGCACAAAATGACAGAAAAAAAAAGATCAGGAAAACTTTTTCTTAGTTTAAATATGTACATAAATTTTTGTATGCGAAATCAAACGTTAGTAAGGTAAAAAAAAAAAGGCGAGTGTAAAAAAAAAAAATATTCAAAAAATGAAAAATTTTCATTTCATCATACTTTCAGTAATACCAAACTAAAGCATGTCATACGACGATATAGAAAATGCCACTCCTGATATTGTTATTGGGAGTACTATAGAGGAACCTGAAGAAGATTACCAAGTGGAAAGTGACAATGAGTTACAAGCCGCAGACCATGAGTCATCGCAAATAAATGAAGAATCAGCCAAAGGCAAAAAGTCAGTTGCATTTACTGGATTGGATGAAGACGAGGAAAATGCAGAGGAATTGGCCAGAAAGGAGTTTGAAGAAGGTGGTGGATTGCCTGAACAACCAGAAAACCCAGATTTCAATGAGTTAACACCTTTATCTCCCGAGATTATCAACAGACAAGCCACCATTAATATTGGTACCATTGGTCATGTCGCCCACGGGAAGTCTACTGTTGTCAGGGCTATCTCTGGTGTCCAGACCGTTCGTTTCAAGGATGAATTAGAAAGAAACATTACTATCAAGTTAGGTTACGCCAATGCCAAAATTTACAAATGTGATAACCCAGAGTGTCCAGAACCAGATTGTTACAGATCATTCAAATCAGATAAGGAAATAAGACCAAAATGTCAAAGAGCTGGCTGTGACGGTCGCTACAAATTGTTAAGACATGTCTCTTTTGTTGATTGTCCAGGACATGATATTTTGATGAGTACTATGTTGTCAGGTGCTGCCGTGATGGATGCTGCCTTGTTGTTGATTGCCGGTAATGAAAGTTGTCCACAACCCCAGACTTCTGAGCATTTGGCTGCCATTGAAATTATGAAATTGAAACATGTTATTATTTTGCAAAATAAAGTTGATTTGATGAGAGAAGAATCAGCCTTGGAACACGAAAAATCTATCATTCAGTTTATTAAAGGTACAATTGCCGATAATGCTCCGATCGTGCCTATTTCTGCTCAATTGAAATACAACATTGATGCAGTGAATCAATTTATTGTTAACTACATACCTGTGCCAATGAGAGACTTTACTGCTTCACCAAGATTGATCGTTATCAGATCTTTCGATGTGAACAAGCCTGGTGCAGATGTAGACGAATTGAAAGGAGGTGTTGCAGGTGGTTCTATTTTGACTGGTGTTTTTAAGATTGGTGATGAGATCGAGATTAGACCTGGTATCGTCACCAAAGATGATCAAGGAAAGATTCAATGTAAACCTATATTCTCGAACGTGGTTTCCTTGTTTGCTGAGCATAACGATTTGAAATTTGCTGTTCCTGGTGGTTTGATTGGTGTTGGTACTAAAGTTGATCCTACGTTGTGTAGGGCTGATAGATTGGTTGGTCAAGTTGTTGGTGCAAAAGGAAACTTGCCCTCTATTTACGCTGATATTGAGATAAACTATTTCCTATTAAGAAGATTGTTGGGTGTCAAAACTGAAGGTCAAAAGCAAGGTGCTAAAGTTCGTAAGTTGGAACAATCTGAAGTGTTGATGGTAAATATTGGTTCTACTGCAACTGGTGCTAGAGTGGTTGCTGTTAAAGCAGATATGGCTCGTTTACAATTGACTACACCAGCCTGTACAGAAATCAACGAAAAAATTGCGTTGTCTAGACGTATTGAAAAGCATTGGCGTTTGATTGGTTGGGCCACTATCAAGAAAGGTACAGCATTAGAACCAATTTCTTAAAACCGGGAAACCACCAAGCATACATTTGTAGATTAGTTATTGCATTTATATATTCGAATATATAAAAGTAAAATAAATACAGTACTAGAAAGTTGTAATTATCCTGTTACTTGTTACACCTAATGTTTCCAAAAACTTTGGGATAGAGTCCACTTCCATAAGGTGGTATATTTGAAGCTTAATTTGTAGCAACAGATTTGCAATCTTTCTGAAATTGTTAGCTGGTGCCGAAAGCTCATCATGATCATGACATCTCGGTGTAGAACCTCCTACTTCTTCCAATACTGATGACCCCAAAGCAAAATCTTCAGTAGGTGTTTGTAAATAAATAATCGACTCGTTATCGCCATTATCTCTAGCCCCTGAATCCCCAATCATCAATGTAGTGATTTTTGATCTTAATCTAAAATCAATATTCACAATCTTCGGAGAATCTATACTCAAATAAGTGTGGAATATTTGGAAAGCAAAAGACATACATGTTACTTGCAAATCCTTCAAATGCATGTTAACATCTGAGCTTTTTACTGGTATGCAGCTGTGGTTTTTGTTGTCGATAATATCACTTAAATCCTCCCAAGCTTTGTACGTTTCCTCAAATTGCATTAGTTGAATATAAGCTTCTAAATTTTCAACACAATGATCCTTAATCAAATGTTTTCGAAACTGTAGCCGCATTCCCGGATCATTCAAAATATTCTGCAATGTAACATTGCTAGCCAATCTTAAAATTTTTGTTCCAGGTTGCAAAGAGGAACTATCCTGTAAATTTCTATCGAAAAAGTCCCACAGAGATAGTGCTAATCCTAGGGTTGACAATTGGTAAAAGGCGTCTCTAGAGAAACTAAGGCTGCTAGAAAAGGATACCGGCTTTATTAAATTGTGTTTGACAAGCAACCTGGCAATTTCGTGAGCATGATTTGGGTTTATGATATCCGTGCAATCTAGTATCCACTGGTATATTGCCTTACCACTGATACAATAGTCAACTGTAACACTTTTATTCGGTCCAACCAAAACTATTTTGTCTTTTAATAACCGAACACCAACAGAGGATACATAATATTGTGAATGAGCATCTGATTCCGGGTTAGTAAAGTACCTGTGGTGGAATGGGCTAGTTGCCATTTCTTTACTATCAGTAACTGAATGTGTTTCAGAGCTTTGGTGTGTTTTTGAGAAATGGCGATAACTAGTAAAACTGAATCCCTCAACATCTGAAGAGTCATCATTGTTCTGCTTCGCATTCTTGGCGTCTTGGGAATTACTAAATACTTTGTATAGCTTATCAAAGCTTTCACTGTCTGAAAAATTCAAACTTGGTAACGCATCCTGTGTGTTTGAAGGAGTCCAAACATTTGGTTCTGGCCCCATCATTAAATTGAATAATAAATAAAGTAAGTATTCTGAATAGAGGATCCTGTCGCTCCTAGTATCGCGATCAAAGTTAAATAACTCCATGGTATTGAAATCATGTGCCAAAAGAACTTCAGGAAATTCTTCCCTCTCCATTCCAATTCTTTCACAGAATTCTTGGACAATAGCTATTCCTTTGGGGGTTGGTTGTAATGCAACATTGGACTTGGCCCCACTCCTTGTTCTATCAGCAGGTGAGTGTAACAATCTAGCTTTGTAAAACTGTTCAATCAACGCTAAACTTACTTCCGATTTAAAGCTGTATGAAATACAAGTAACTGTGTTAACCAGCTCAACGTCTAGCTGTAAATCTTTCATTTTCTCAATAGCTGACTCCAAGCTAAAAGAATATGGGTAGCTTTTCCTTAGCGGTTTGTGAAGCTTGATTATAGGTGGTGAATTAAACAAATAATTAGTCAATCCATCTCTTTCTAACCTGAGAGATATAATCAATAATGAGAATATATCTTTTATATCTTTTTCAAATATCCTACCACTGCTAGTTCGACTAAACTTGTGATGGGTAGCCTCATGTAAAATAGAAGTCTTTGAGGGAGAACATCCCAACTCCGTGAGCAATTTTGTGTTTTGTGGAGTTATAGAAGCAAGCAAAATCAGTCCTTTTGTATGTTTTTGGGAGTCATAATCTAACTCCATATTATCTCGTGGCATATTTATCGTGATAATTGAATCCATAATTAATTAATTATGAAAAAGATGTACAATAGTATTTCCCATAACAAAAACCACCTCCAAAGGGGAATTTGAAAAGTACTTAAGGCATCATTTTATTTTATTGGTTTGTAAAAATGTTGTTTCACCAAGGTGTTGAAATTATTACAACTCCCAAGTTTTTGCATCCAGTGAAGAGTTTCAGAATTGCCAAATAGGAAACCTCATCAGATCCATGTCACATTTAATTTTATGGGGGGGAGGGGGTTGCGAATGGGAGAGTATCGGGCGTGCAACTTGGTCATTTTTAGCTTAGATTGTTTTTAGTATTTTTTTTATTTTTTTTTGGTTTCTTTCACATCATGTTTGAGTTTTGGATTATGAAACACACAGTTCAACTTAACCATAGCTTCTTTTGTTTTACAAAGTTACAACAAGTTTAACATCTTTTTGTGGAGGTTATAAATCACTTTTGAACTGGATTTTATTTTCAAACAATCATTGCAATTTGCTAGAGGGGAAAAGAGAATTTTTTTTCTTTCGAAAAAGTTAACTCAAGAGTAAAACTATTTCATGAATTCACAGGACCATTTCAAGGATGATTTTGAAGGCGAATTTAAACCAATTAAGTATTTGCCCAAACGGAAAATAGACAAAGAAGAGTCATCAATCAATTCTGTGAACTCGAGTGCTAATACTAAAAGAAACAAAAAGGCGTCACTGGTGATTGGTATTGATGACGACAATACATATCTAGATAGCCCATTGGATAAAACTAAACATTCCAAAACAGTACCAGATGGTCAATATGATGCTAATGACCATGCTATAACTCTTCCAGAGGCTGTAGAAGATGACATTGAAACAGTGAAAACCCAAATACTCGATCAACTAAATGGAAATTTGCAAATATTTTCATCAACTCCTTCCGTATCTGAAAAATATTCTGAAATCTATTCGATATTTGAGCGAACTATCAAAGACAAAGAAAGTCACTCTGTGTTAATGGTAGGACCAAGATCTAGTGGAAAAACAACGATTGTTAAAAGCGCCTTAAAAGAGTTAAATGGCAATTACAAGGGTGAGTTTATTTCCATATATTTAAATTCCTCAGTTCAAACTGATGACAGTTCCGCTCTTCGAGAAATAGCAAGACAGTTGGATATCAATGTGAAAAAAGATGTGGGTGGCTATGGTTCCGATCTGATGGAGTTGACAAATGAAAAGATCGGGTATGCAAATTTTGAAAAAAAATCCATAAATGACACTTTTTCCAACATATTAAGTGTATTGACCAGCAACAAGGGAGATCGGGATGAAAGAATGCCCTTGGTTTTTGTTATTGATGAATTTGAAAAATTTACTGTTGACAGTAGACAGACTTTATTGTATAATTTGCTAGATATATCGCAAAGCAGTGCAACTCCATTATGTGTTGTTGGGCTAACCACCAAAATAACGACAAAGGAAGCGTTGGAAAAGAGAGTTAGTAGCAGGTTTTCTCAAAGGGTCATTTCTTTGGTTCATGAAGCTTCATTAGAGAACTTCTGGGATAACTGTAAAGCGTCACTTTTGTTACAAGATTCCACCATTGATAAATTGAAAAATCCAGAGTATGGATTACTGTGGAATAAGCATGTTGAGCAATTGTACTGCAAAAAGAACAGTCTTCTTAAAGGCATGGTTGTTCGTAATTATCACACCGCCAAGGATTATAGAAAGTTCAACAATGCCTGTAAAGTGCCTGTTTCAAAGTTGAGTTTACATCATGCCTACATTGAGGAAAGCTATTTTAAATTGCGTACTACCGGTAGCAACGGGGTGCAGGATTTGGTGACTTCATTATCAGATTTGGAATTGCTTTTGGTTATTGCGGCCGTAAGGTGGATAGAAAAATTTGAACTTCAAACCATAAATTTTAACTTGGCCTATACAGAATATCAAGAGATGGTCAAAAACTTTAACACTGGTAACGCTATTGTCAGCTCGACTTCCCTTGACAGCAGAATTGCTGCAAGTATCAAAGTGGATAGAAAGGTTTTATCCCGAAAGGTGTCGCTAAATAGTTGGAGCACGTTGTACAAGCTAGGTATATTGTTGGACCCTAAAGGTGACTATGTCGAAGGTCAATCTAACAACTATAGCTATCATATCAACAAGAATTTAATTATAGAGGAGAATCAAATGGTGTTGGTAGATATCACGCTCGATGAGTTAAATGGCTTTATAGAAGACAAGCATGTGTTCAAACGCTTTGTTAGGTTGTAAGTTATAGGTTGCTTTTAGTGCTTTTGAGAATGTAAATAAACATAAACCCATTGCTAACATCATTATCAACCAATAGTATGTTTACCACAAGTAAATAGTGTGGTCGTGTAAGGCGGTAAATGGTTTTGGTGGGTTCATTTTTCTTTAAAAATCCAGACATGTCTTGCGATTTTTTGAAAATTGTTGCTTCTACAACTTTATACAAAGCCTATGTCTCAGAAGGAAAGTTTACCTGAATCTGTTCTTAATTTGCTCAATTCCAGCAGATTCATACATTTAGCAACGTGTTTAGACAACAAGCCCCATGTTTCTTTGATGAATTACACGTTTGTTCGTCAGGGAGATGATAACGTCGTGATTGTTTCTACACCAAGGAAAACAACAAAGTTTGAAAATATGTTGTCGAATCCCAATGTTTCCTTGTTGATACACGATTGGATTTCTGTGAAGAATACAGCTGGTCAGTCTCTGGAAGAACCATCTGCTTCTCCAAAACGCAACTCACTTTATGAATTGCTTGCGAATTTCAACAGGAATGAGCTCAGTAGAGTGTCTGTTATGTTAGATGGTGAGGCAAAGATTCTTGACAAGACTGTAGATGGGAGGGATTTTGATTTCTACAAGTCTTTGCATTTAAACAACTCAAAAATTGATCACGCCCAAGTTAAAAATTATATTGAGAATGATGACAACGCGTTGATTATTATACGCATCACTAATTGTAAGGTAACAGATACGGATAATAATGTGGAGCTGTACTAAATTGGTAAAGTACATTAAATACTTAGCTATATATCCAAGATAATAAAAGCAATGTTACGTCCCACTAATATGTTGTGTGTTGTAGGTAGAGACTGTTTTCTTAGTTGCTTTCTTTATCATATCATTTGTACTGATATGGATATACCCATATACACCTAAGAAAAACCAGTCAATTATATTCCTGATAACTGACTATCTATTAGTCATCTGGTGTTGTTGTCATAAGGTTGTAGTTTAACTCTGCTTTTGTGTTCACATCTAAATTATGAAAAACCTTAGATCGAAAGCCTGTGAAGAGAGAAGAGGCAAATTTGAAAAAAAAAAAATAGAATTAAAAGAAAGTAGCACGAAGTCAACGACATCAGAACCAGCAACCCAGGCAGCGCTAAAACGAATATCCAAGAAAGCGATGTCAAAGAGTAGAACTGTTACTGGATCCTTGGATCAAAAAATCTACAATTTAATCCATGATTTACTTCAGGAGCAGACAGAAGAAAACAAGAGAGCAGCTACCGCAGACGAAGAGCATGATCCATTTTCGTGCATGGCTTCATCTCATAATCTCACTGTTTCCCAGGTGTTGGCTTACGTACAGATGAAAGATTTTCAATTGAAAAGAATGAAAAAGAATTACCTTGAAAAGTCGATAGCAGCCAGTTTAAAAGTAATTCGTCAAGATGAGACAGAAGAGTTCGGAGATCGTGAGAATGGTATCGGAGATGAATCAGAAGCTGAGAATGATAAAGAGTGTGAGAATGACTTGATGGAGGTCAAAGACCTGAATGCGATAAACAAGTCCGTTGTTTCTTTATGGAATCAGGAAAAGACTGATGGTGAATCTGATGGTGTAAACAATGAAGAGGGCCAGCAAGCAGATACCACAGAGCTACTTAAGGGAAACAAAAGAAAGGCAAAAGATCTGGCAAAAACTCAATTGAAAAAGCAAAAGAGAAAAATCGACTACTCGACTCCCAATATAGATTTATCGTCTTTAGGAGGGGTAGAGAGTGTCACGACCCAGTTGTTAGAAATCATTGGACTCCCAATTTTACATCCAGAAATATATTCTTCTACAGGAGTGGAACCACCAAGAGGAGTACTTTTGTACGGCCCTCCGGGATGTGGTAAGACAACCATTGCCAATGCTTTGGCTGGCGAATTGAAGGTGCCATTCATTAATATTTCTGCCCCCTCGGTTGTCTCAGGAATGTCAGGTGAATCTGAGAAAAAACTAAGAGAGATATTTGAAGAAGCTAAACAGATTGCTCCTTGTCTAATATTCATGGACGAAATTGATGCTATTACACCAAAACGAGATGGAGGAGCTCAGAGGGAAATGGAAAAGAGAATAGTAGCGCAATTGTTAACCCTAATGGATGAATTGACATTGGAAAAAACAGGTGGTAAACCTGTTGTTGTTATTGGTGCAACAAACAGACCCGACTCCTTAGATTCAGCGCTTCGACGAGCAGGTAGGTTTGACAGAGAAATTTGCTTAAATGTGCCGAATGAAGAGCAGAGAATCTCCATTCTCAAAGCGATGACGAAAAACATCAAACTCGAGAATGGTGAGCATTTCAACTATAGAGAGCTTTCCAAATTGACTCCAGGTTATGTTGGTGCAGATCTCAAGAGTTTGGTCACTGCTGCAGGTATAAGTGCTATTAAGCGAATTTTTGAAACAATGAGCGAATTGCAAGAAGAATCACATCTGGTCAAGGATGATTCCATGGATGTGGACCCCGTTAGCTTAGACGCAAATAAAGAAGACATGATCAAGAAATTTGAGCAAAAATCAGAGGCTGAAAAGTTGTCAACCATTAAAAAGTTTTTAAACATGCATCCAGATCCATTGAATCAAGAACAATTGGCACCTTTGGCTATCACGTATCAAGATTTTGTAAATGCACTTCCCAGTGTCCAGCCCAGTGCCAAGAGAGAGGGATTCGCAACTATTCCAGATGTCACATGGCAAAACGTGGGTGCTTTATTCAAGATCAGAATGGAATTGCATATGTGTATAGTACAGCCAATCAAAAAGCCTGAGTTGTATTTGAAGGTTGGTATTGCTGCTCCAGCTGGTGTTTTGATGTGGGGACCTCCAGGTTGTGGTAAAACGCTATTAGCTAAAGCTGTTGCTAACGAATCCCGCGCAAACTTTATTTCTATAAAAGGACCAGAATTATTGAACAAGTATGTCGGGGAGTCTGAAAAGGCTGTGCGACAAGTTTTCCAAAGAGCTCGAGCCTCTACGCCGTGTATTATTTTCTTTGATGAGTTGGATGCGTTGGTCCCAAGGAGAGATACGTCAATGTCAGAGTCGAGCTCTAGAGTCGTTAATACTTTATTGACAGAATTAGATGGTTTGAATGATAGAAAAGGAGTATTTGTCATAGGTGCCACTAATAGACCAGATATGATTGATCCCGCAATGCTTAGACCGGGTAGGCTTGACAAGACTTTGTACATTGAATTACCCACTCCTGAGGAGAGATTGGAAATTTTGAAAACATTAGTACGCACCAGCAATAGTCCCTTACACGCAAATGTTGATTTGAATGCGATTTCGAGAGACTCCAGATGTGGAAACTTCTCTGGTGCAGATTTGTCTTCATTGGTTAAAGAGGCAGGGGTCTGGGCTTTGAAAAAGAGGTTTTTCCAAAACCAAAAAATACAAGAATTGGATAGTTCTGGATTCTATGAAGACTCGATTGGTGAAGATGACATTTCTATTACTGCTGAAGATTTTGATCATGCTCTTTCTTCCATTAGACCCAGTGTTAGTGACAGAGATAGGATGCGTTATGAAAAGCTAAACAAAAAGTTGGGCTGGAATATAATCTCTGATAAAGAGCCTGATGATGCTGGTAGTACATCTGATAAAAACGATTAAATTTTACACTTCACTTTTCATATCTTTGTGTATTAATAATAGTAATATTTGCGAGGATAAGCGTTACCTAGTTTCTTAGGGTAATAGATAACTTGTTGACGCACCTGATTTTCACATGAAGTCTACATGTTTTCAATTCAATTGTAAGAGAATATCCAACTTTAATTCAATTGCTGGACTATTACTGGATATTTCGAATTATACACTTAAAACTTAAGATGAAACCGGGGACAACCAATTAGTATACCTCAGCCTTTGAGCCCTATTTAATTGACCTGCTAGCTACATTTGTCATGCTTCCTCTACTTTGAAAACCTGTTTAACGTTCTGACTCCTCTAATTAATCAATTCTACAAACTTGAATTCAAACTTTTTATTCCAGTATTCTGATTGATCTATTTATCATTATATCAACCCAGTGGGGATAACCTTGTACACGACACTATGTAGATCTATTTTT
>OBUW01000451.1_pt1 | contig 22076 bp, 10 predicted proteins | sample 1475761 | NCBI WGS metagenome assembly OBUW01 (sample SAMEA2579908, study PRJEB22360) | human gut metagenome | biome: human gut; feature: human-associated habitat; material: faeces | place: Denmark | collected 2008/2010
ACTAGTAGTAATAGTAGTACTACTATTGTGTATAAGAAATCAACAAATATGTATATGTTGGATTTATGATCTAACAATCCGGCGTCTACCGCAATAATAAGGGAATCACATACTTGTAACATTGGAATATCACAAATTTAGTTGTTTTTGCGGTTCGGTCTATTCTTTCAATCAAACGTGTTGAAAAGGCGATGATGTGGATGATGTTTGAAAAATGGAAAGGAAAGGAAAGGAAAATCTGAATTATTAATGTAAGATTTTGTCAAATGAAATTAAAGTTTAGGTCCTAATTATTTAATTTATATTATTACACAAACTAAATCATTGTACAACAAATCACAAGTAGAAATTTGAATCAAAAACCAAAAAAGAAGAAAACTAAAAAAATTCTGCAGGTTTGGATTTGTTAAAGGATTTAAGAATAACAATAGTAACTTAAAGTTATAATAATAATTACTAACTAACTAACTAACTAAAGTTTGAAGTTTAGTTGTGTATTTATTTAAAGGGTTAATTGTCTTAAGACCCAATTAAGGAAGTTGTCGGGTCGAGAGAAAGTAAGCAATTTCTATATAAATCCTTAAATTTTTTTTTTTGGGAGAGACTTTGATTGGTCTGAATAATAAATTCTTAATAGTCGTATATTGTTATTGCCTTGGTATTGTTTGATAAATTTGACTTAGACAAAGCCTAACAACAAAAGCAGCACACCCATTCTTTTATTTCTCGACTCTCGGGAGATTTCGCCGTTAACAAAAAATTTTCAATCATTGTAATAGTGAAATAAAGTAAATACTGCAATTAACACTCAAAGATGAATTTTTTGAGACGAAAACGATAGTTAAACATTAATTTTCACTTTGTTACCAATTTTACAAAAATGGTAAGAGTAGACAAAGAGGAAGGAAGGAAAGGAAAGCAAAGCAAAGCAAAGCAATAATACAAATATTTTTCAAGTTTTTTTTTTTTCTTTTACACGAGAGACACAACGATGATGCACATATACATTACATGATAATAAAATCTTCGTTGGTGTCTGTCTATCATCTTACACAATTAGAAACTACTATTCCAAAAAACCTTTAAGTTTTTCAATCTAAACCAGATTTAGTTAATATTGACAAGGAAGTGAAAGGGTAAGAAAGGAAATATGATAATATATTATACTTTTATTTTTGGTAGCAAATAAGCCCAAGCCCAGGCGCGCACCCAGACTGAACCTAACAACTAACAACTAACAACGGTAGTTAAGTAGTATTAGTGGTAGAACGGAACCAAATCAAATCACAAATTCAATTCCAATTCAAAGCCTACTAGAAGAAATCTTTTTGAGACAAGATTTATAATAGGGCAAGAAATTTAGTCAAGTAAATCCAAATTTAAAAAATCTAAACTGACAGACTAAAAAAAAAAAAAATTTAAAATTCTTTTTGAAGGCAAAATCAGGAAAACGGAACCACGGAACCGAAAAAAAAAAAATTTTTTTTTAGTTTAGTTCTCTCTGTTTTTTTTTTTTGCACTCAACCATCTCTCAACCAATGAATATGATTGTAAATGTAATAACAACAATAATATCTATAGTTATTAAATAATTTTAGATTTTGAGAAAATTAACGGTTTAACCGAAATGAATAAAAAGGATGATCTTAATGTTAGTATTGAATAACTTACACAACATCTTAGAACCACTCATTTGACGATAATAATACTAGTAGTAGTAGTAGTAGTAGTATTAACAACTTCAAGTTACAAACTCTTTGTCCAGTCATCATTGCCGATCATTTTTACACAATATAAATAATATATTGGGTGCTGGTGAATAATAAAAACCGTTATTCCTCTCAATACTACTACTTGTTTCATTTTGGTATTTGTGTTTTACGGGGACGGACGATGGGGGGGAACATAAATGCAATTGGACAAAAAAAAAAATAAAAATTAGTTTATCCATCCACTCACCTTTCAAATTATTGATAAAATATTCTTATACATTGTTGTAAAAAAAAAAAAGACTAGCCAGCCAGCCAGCCAGCTAACTAACAACATAATCATCGAATATCCCTAAATCATTCTTTGTAGGTTGTGAGTTGTTAGTTTAAACCCTTAGACGATATTGAAAACAACACTCAATATGTAAGTGAAATGACGAGAGAAAAATGAAATACACATTATATTATTGCCTGGCAGCTGCACAAATTACTATTATAATAGTGTGTGGTGGTACTAATAGTATAGTTCATGGAACTAGACATAAGTTTAGTTGTATTTTGAATAGTATAGTATAGGCTGCAAATGTTATTTCTTTTTTTCTTTTAATGTTCTAATTTATTATTATATTTTTGTTGTTGTTGGACGATATTCTATTTTATTTTCTCCTATATATTGTCGGGTTTGGTTTAAACAAATAGAAGTAAAGCTTCCCTCTCTTCACATCCTTCCGAAGTAATAATAATAATAATAATAATATTATTATTATAAATCAACTCTTTTATTCCCTTTTATTCCGTGAAATGAGCTAACTCGTTAAAATGAATATAATCCCTTGGCAATAAGGTATTCAGTATTTGTTGTGGTTCATTTGCGTACAGACCTCAAATATCTTGGTTTGTGTGATAATTTTAAAACATTGGTTTTCCTTTGTTAATTGTATCTGAATGTCTTTCTCCTTATTAAAAAGTGAAAAAAAAAAAATCTTAAATACTAACAATTACAGTTGTAGTAGAAGTAGTAAACAACTACACAAAATTATACACAATTACCCAAACTGAAAAATTTTTTTTTATTTTTTTTCATTATTAAGGATATTGAACACAAAACTAAAAATAAAATTTTTCAAAATCTATACCGATATTCAACCGAATCACTCTACACACACATATAAAATCTACACTTACTGGAGAGAGAGAGGGGGAGAAACAAGGAAACTACATCAATTCACAATATACACAATTTTTACTTTTATTTTTATTTTTATCTCTAAAACATTGATTCAATAATTTTATATATCGTAAAAACATATATATCTATACAAAATATTATTATTAAAAAATAACCCGAAAAATGAAATAAAACACAGACACACACAAATATATGTAACACTTGGGATAAAAACCCTCTTGAGAATTCCTTTATAAGTAGAAATCGGTGAGCATAAAGTTACCAGCACTAATCATCTCACTAGCATTACCAGTGATTATACTATTCTTATTCAATATTTTACTCAAATCTTGTAAATTGTTAAGGTTGTTGTTGTTATTGCAGCTATTAGTGGTGATATTGTTATGATTAATGATATTCATTGGAAGTCGACGATAATTATTATTGATTTTAGGAATATATAATGATTGCATAGTTGATTTTGGAGTTGTTATTGGTGATACCCCATTGCTCTCATTGTCTTCACTAGTAGTAACAGATTTGGATTCGTCTTCTTTCTCCTCCTCCTTCTTTTCTTCTTCTTCTTCTTCTGCATTATCATATTGGAAATAATCTTCAATGGTATATTCTTTTGGTTTATTACCAAAATTCACACTTTTAAAAAATGGAACTTCACATTGTTTGAAAATTGATCTATTAGATGTTGGTGAAGCAGAAGAAAGAAGTGGGTTTTCTTCTTCATCATCATCTTGGTTATGGTTTTGTTTATTTAATAATGCAAATGAATCTTTATATTGATTCTCTAATCTTCTTTTAATATAATATTGACGAATATTATCTTGAATAATTTTAGTGAAATTCACTGATTCAATTTCATTGGGTTCTTCATAATCTTCTGATTCATAATCATAAGCATATTCATCAATTTCTGATTCTTCATTTTGAGAAAATAATGATGATATACTGCTTGAACTACTATGATAACCAGATCTCGGACTAAACCCACAATTTGATGTATTTGAAGATATTAGACTACCAGAAGTTATACCGTTATTGCTAGTAGAAGATGATGATATGGAAGTATGATGATTACGGTGAGAATTGTCTTCCCAATCCAGTAAGAAATCTTGATTGACATTGGTTAAACTCAATAATTTTTCAACGGGGTCAATCTTATCCGATAATTTAGCTGCTTCTTCTTCTTCTTCTATACTAGAAATCTTTCTTTTTTTAGTTTTTGGTAAACTAAAACTCTTCTTTCGAGTGGTAGTTGTTGTGGTTGTTGGTAGTTTGTGATTGACTAAAGAAATAGTGTTAGTTTCAGCTTTAGCCTTTTCAGTTAACATTCTAGTACGTTTAGACTTACGTATATGTTGTTGTTGTTGTTGTGACATTATGCAAAATAAAATAAATTAATAAAGTAATATTGAAATGAAATGAAATAAATATAATTTGATATGCAAAAAAAAATTAAATTGAAATAATAAATATAATTGTATGTATGGATGAGTGGGGGGGTGTCTACTATAACCAGATGTAGAATAGTCAGATATATATATAGATAGTTGAGTATGTAGTTTAAATATATATAAATACCTGTAATGTTAATATTGGAATAATTAAATAAATAAGTGAAAAATATCTCTAGTCCGAATTGTATGGGAATAGTAAACAAATGAACTGGAATATAAAAGAATAAGGAATTGAAAATATAGCAATTAAATCTAATTAAGTAATAATATATATGAAATGAAAAGAAAATCCTTTCTTAAACAAATATTTTTGGGGAAACTATTGGTATATTTATATTAGTTCAGTTAAATTGGTAAGTTATATTTATTTAAGATGTAACAAAAAAAAAAAATAAAAAAAAAAAAAAAAAAATTTTTCATTTTAGTGAGAAAGAAAGTAAAACTTTATTTATTACACAAAACCAATTTTTTCAATTTCCACCTCCAGTCAAAAAAAAAGAATTAAGACAGTTTGGGTTTTGTGTAACTATCTAACGGGGAGGTTTTTTCTTTCTTTTTGTTACTTGAATTCAATTAACAAATGACTACTACTAACACAATAATACTAATACTATTATTATTCTTATTCTTATTACACTGCATGATACAGGATACATCAAGTTTTTACTCAATTTACATTATACAGTATACAGATTTTATTAAATTATATATTCTGTTTCTTTCTTTCTTTGTAGAACTCCTCCTCCTCCTCTCTATTTCTTTCTCTTTCTTTCAAATTTGGGTTGAAGATTATTCTACTTTTCTTTCTACCCATGTGTATCCAAAGTCCATTATTTTTGGGCTTTTTTTTGGGCTTTTGCAGTATATTTTCTTGAATCATGTTATACACATACACCTATTGTCTATCATTATGTTTTTGTTTTTCAACACCCCCCCCTCTCTCCTTTCTTTCTTTATCTCTGTCTACTTCGCATCCACTATCCTTTTATCTTAGTTAATCTCATGCTTGCTATCTAATACCCATATTGCTATCTGTTTCATTCAATTGATCATTCCACTAGTTTCTTCTCCTTCTTCTCCTTCTCCTCCTTCTCCTCCTCTGATCTCCGATTGTTCCAAAATCTATATGCATTTTTTAAAATAAGAAAAAAAGGCAAAATTTGTACACTTGCTAAAAAATTTTGAACTAAATTTTGTAATGGATAAATGACTTCAACAACAACAACAACAATTTGCCCACATGTGTTGTTCTATTTCATTCTATTGTATATCTATCTAACTATCTATCCCTTGATTTCTTTTTTCTTTTTAAATGTTTCCTTTTTTATATGATTTTATGGCAAATTATTATTAAGAGATTATACATTTTATAGTCTATTTTACTATTGCTATATTTTGCTAGAAGAGGGGTGGCATGGGCATATAGTAGTAGTAGTAGTGGTGGTGGTGGTTTTTCTTGTTCAAACAACGTTTTTTATTCTGTTATATTTTGGATTATATACGATATACATTCATTCTTTATTGGACATTAAGGTGTTATTTTCAAATCTCTGTCTAATCTCCCTATTTAACTTTTTTTTTCCCCTTGCCTTGCCTTTTCTATGGCTATTGTTAAAACTTTTTATGACTGTCAAAAAATAAATAAAAACATCTGACTCATTTGTTATTGTTGTCACTTATCTCTCCAATATTTGAAGATTCTTTATGTTTCATTAATTAAAATAGAGGGGGAGAGAAAGAAAGACAAAAATATGTTGGTTGGTATGGGGGTGTATCTTGTCGGAGATTTAGTTTATACATTATATTATATTTTATTGTTTGTTGTTTGTATTTTTTGTTCACAAATTACTCAATTCTGTTGTAGTTGTTGTCGTCATTTATCGTTTACATTTACTTTTATGTTTGAAGAAGAATATTCAGTCTCTTATTTCACTGCCATTTTCCACAATTATAACACCCCCCTTTTTTGAGGTGTTTTTGTTTTTTTTTTTTTCGTTCTATTTTCTTCTAACCATAATTGTTCATTTTCCAATCTTCCAATCTTCCAATCTTCCAATCTTCCAATCTTCTATCCCCTATATCCCCCACACACATCCCTCTTACCTCTTTTACACTCCTCCTAATTATTTCTTGGTTTAAAAACTATTTCACATCAGTTGATTCTTTTTTTTTGCATTGCATTGTTATTTCTGTTTTGCATCTCTAAATATTGACTGAAATTTTTTTTTTATTTTTTGGGATTTTTAGTCAATTGTTGCGATTCTTGCTTGTTGTATTGACAATTGATAAATTATACATACTTCTTCTTTTACTTTACTGCATTAATAAATGAGTTGTGCTTGCAGAATGAGTATTGGTCAAGCTTCAAACTTTCTTTTTTTATCTATAGATTGATGTTACAATAGGTTAATACCACCACTAGTGTTACTTTCCCCTCTCACATTTTTGACTATATTCCTCATTGATGATGATTATTGAATTGTAATAGCAGCAACTTTAATCGAACTTACTTACATATTTGCCATCAATTGATCAATAACCTTTACTTTTTTTCTTGATTTTTTCTTCATTAGTCTTTCGGATTCTACCGAATTTCACGAAATAGGAAGGAGGTGGAGGAGGGAAAAAGGTTGCATATTTTTTTTTTTTTTGGCAAATTGCACCTTACCCAAAAATCTCAACCATACCCCATTCTATATTTCTATTTAGTAATTAGATTAGGCATTACTACAGTATTATTTGTTGGTGATGTTTTGATTGGATGTTATAATATTACATAGATTATACAGAATATGTTTTTGTGGGAGAGGAAGGGTGACTGCCTGTTCCTTTTGCAACAACAAACGTCTTATTGTAAAACCAGTTTGTTTGTTGCGATTCATCACAAACAAAACTAAACAATGTTGAACAAGAATTCGGAGTATAACCTAATTTTAGTTTGTACTTTCATTTTCTATTGGATTGCTTTACTTAATTAAATTGATCCATTTGAAAAGCAAAAATTTAGAGTTTTTCAAGTCTTTGCAAATATTAGTTTAATATATGGAAATATGACTTCACCACCACCCCCTCCCCCCTTGAATTTGAGCAATACAACTATCAACTTTTATTTGGAAAACAACAACAACTGGTTTGATGAAATTGTAAAGAACATGTCATTAATGCAATCATGAGTTGAAAAAATAATAGCAACAAACAAGTAAATTTCTGAAATTGAGGGTTCAGCGGGCTCAACGTAAAGAACATCTTTAAGTAACCCTATCTATCATGTGAATAACTTCCATGTCCCTTCCCCTTTTTTTCTTAATCAGAATTAAACCCCCCCTCCGCTCCCAGCCCTTTTCATTGTATCTGGTTTACATACATACGTTTTCTGTACACCACTTTTTTTTTTGTGATGATTCGTTATTATTATAATTGTCTCTAAATCTAGCTTATTCATTGATTATAATATACTCAACGATTGCTATTTGAAATTACATCATTCAATCATTTATTAACAGTATTGGTAACGATTCTGGATCTACAAAACTAATTAAGAAGTGATCTTTGATTTTAGTTTAAAGAGACCAGTAGTTTAGATTTCAAAAAAAAAAAAAATAGAACAGAAAGGCTATATACCAGAAACTTGTTGGTTAGTTGGTTTTTTGATAATTGATTCTTTTTAAATTGCACATGAATATGATGGAAAGGAGTGTACTTTTATTCCAAAATATTCAAATTAAAGGATACATCAGTTGTCCTATTAGATAACATATTACTTTGATTTTTTTGGGTGTGTGTAATGGTTTTTATAATTGCTATCGATCTCTCGTTTGCTTTTATAAAATGAACCCAAATGTCGATAATCACCAAACAACAATAACAATAACAGAAACAATAGCTGAGTTACATAAGCATGGCTGAGAGAGAGATTTGAATCAAGATAAGGAAATCTATAGTTTTTCAAACTAAACAATTCCCAATTTGAAACGTTTGACAAAACAATGCAAGACCTATATGGGATTGATTGACACCGGAGGAGAAAGAAGTAATTGCTGCTATGGAATGATAAAAATTAATCAAAGATGTAAAATGCTATCATAATGGAACTAATTTCCATACAGTACGGCAAAAACTTAATAATTGCTAAAAAATATTTGTTTGCGTTGCACCCAACTCCGCCACTCCACATAGACAATACCAAAACAAAGAAGACCAAATAAATGAAATGATTTAATAAAAAAAACATTAAAAAACTATCAATATACCAATTATACATTAGATCTAAAGTCTACTTTTTTTTTTCTAGATTATAGCAAAAATAATAATGTAAAGTATAATAAGCTAATAACAAATGAAAAACTAGAACACATGGGTTTTTAGATATTTTTTTAAGTCCCATTCTTCCTTAAATTAGTAAATAATGTCAGATGTAAAAAACTTTCTATCAATACTAATTTATTTTTACTATTCAAGATAATATATATATAGTTTATAATGCTTTTTTTTTTTGTATTGAAAATCATCATAAACGTAAATGCAAAATTTAGTTAATATAATCCAAAAATCGAGGAGGAAGAAGAAAAAGGATCGATATGAAAAAGTATGTATTGAGAATTCTGGTTACAACAACTACAAACTACTACTAATAATACATATTTTATGCATTCACATAATTTATTTTTTTTTGGAGGTTGGCTATTTGAAAAACTAAATTAGTTCTATTGGTTTCTCTCTTATTATTGCATTAAACAGTTGTTGTTGTTGTTGTAATTGAGTATTAATGTACTGACTAAATTATATTGTTCTTGGCATTTCATCAAATTTTCTTTTTGAGTAGAGTATCATTTAATAATTGTTGTCGTTGTTGTTATTGGAAATTTTTGAGATTTGAAGTTTTCAATAAAAAAACTATCAAAATTTACAAACCAAAAAAAAATACAAAAAATAGTTTTTACCATTGATACATATACTAAATATTATTAAAAAAAAAAACAACAATGGGGGAGGGGGGGGGGAAGGGAGGAGTTGCTAGGATAATTTTTCATCATGGCTGGATATATGTAGTCGACAAGTAGTAGAATGCATAGAAAGAAAGAGACGACACAAAGTATTCAATCGAATTATGATGGTTGTTATCGTTTCAGTTGAACTCAAACAAATTTGTTGTGATTGACTAGTTTCGAAAATTTTTGTTTTTTTTTATTTTTTCGGTTTTACTTTCTTCTTAGCGAATGAGATTGTATAATTCAATCATTGACGAACTATGACGGATGAAAAATTAACTGGAAACGATTTTCAATTAGTATCGTAATTCTTTTACTATTGGTTTAAGACCGAATACTAGAGTTCTGTTGTTCATCCTATACTACACTTTTTGGAATTTAGTTGATACTAAAAAGATTTCTTGTTTCTTTTCCATTTCATTTCATGTAGTTCTCTACACCACGCAAAAAGTTTAGTTGAAGAACTTCTTGACCAATGTTGTTGTTGTTGTTAGTAATGTTATATTTGCTTAATTTTTTTTAGTGATAATTTCAAGTATCAGTGTAATTACTTAATCAATCTATATTGAGTCTGGTTTAATAACTCTTGAAGCATATAAAAATTATATAGTGTTATTACTACTATTATTGGTTTATCCTATTCAGTATTTTTCAATTGTTCAGTTTCTCTTTTTCCACCAAAGTTATGTTTGTTTGCCATTATCGTTATGTTGTCGAGATCAAGCTATGTATTTACTATAGCGTTTGGTTATTCTCATATCTATAAGTGAAACGAAAATGGTACAAGATATCTAAATATACACAAGATTGCTTTTTAAATCTATGACTGATCAAAAACGGTGATTGAAATCCCCGAAAATTAATTCCGTTCCGACTCCACCCTTACACTTCTTAATAAATTGGAATTTTGTGATAGTGATAGTGATGATGGTGGTGGTGGTGGTGATAATGTTAATGGTTTTGTGCTAGTTATTATTCATCAATTTATTAAAACCAATAGTGATTTTAGTTGGAAAATCCAAAATAATTAATAATCTCTAATTATTCGAACACTAATCTAGTTGTTCCTAAATATACAACGTGTGCTAAACTCTGGTCACCTAGTAAGCACTTGTAGAGTGTATTATTTCTTTTTTTTGCTTGTATGCATATCATCAACAACGATTTCAAATCTATCGAATATGAACTATCATAACGCAGAAAGTATTGACCATTTTTACAAATAATTCAGAGTACATTTCCATAATTACCCGAATAGAAAAACAATGCCAACTCCTTCTTCTCCTTAATCCCACGTGAAGAAGAAACGATACAAAAGAAAACAAGTGTAAGTAAATAGTAATAGTGCATTTCCATATTTTAACCGATTTTACCATTTCCTACTGATTTCAATTTTTAGCCCACCATTAAAAAACGGAGAAGGAAATTTGATTTCTTTTTCTTGCATTTTATTTCTATTTTATAGATCCTAATATTTTTAAAAGATTTATTGTTGTTGTCAACACCACCACGGGTATTATTGATTGTTTTATAATGTTTCTACAGTAAACTTTTAATCTGTGCTTATATTCTTATTGATGTTATTTTGGAATTGCTTTTAATTTCTTTTTAAATGGAATTCTAACGAGAAATAAACAAAAATCGGAAAGTCTCTTGAATTACCAACACATTTTTTTTCAAGTCTAACTCTATGAACTACAATCTATATAACCATTTTCACTTGCCACAACAGTAGTCAAATTATATACTTCACTGTTGAGGTTTTTTTAAAATGTCTCTTTTTTTTTGATAATAATTGTGTGTACCAGAATATACAATTGTAAAAACCTGACCCATAAATGAAATCAATTCAAAATATAAAAATCTAACTGGATTGTTGACAAGAAATTTTACACGCAATAGGGGGGAGAAATTGATCAAATGATTAGATAGTTGAAAGTTTTAGACTAGTACAGGATTTATTGATCTCAACCATAAATTCATATTTCCGATTAAGTATGACAGTTCCGCGGATAACCATGAGATATTTAATCAAGTTTATTCTCAAACGCTTCATTTCCAAGTCTGTGTCAACTAACTAGCTAATCATACCTTTAGTTTAGTTCTTGGAGAAAAGATACTAGGAGGAAGAAACTAAAAAATAAAAAAAATAGTCCCAGCAAAAAAGTCAGTTAGAACGATTTAACCTTACACAATACCAAAAATCAAGTAAAATCTTCTTACTAAACTATTAAATTCAGTTAGTCTGAATTTTAAATCAGTAGAATGCATTCACGCTTGAGCAGTTTAAAAAATTAAATTGACAAGCTGCAACAGGTTTTTTTAGTTGGGTGGTACAATTATAAGAATCGGTTCAGTAAAATTGGTTTGTTGTTGTTCTTCGATACTTCCACTTGTACTTTAGTTGTGTTGGGGTTGGGCAATTCATCTTTCAAATTAATTTTGTTGTATGAGTCCATATTAATCATCGCTCATATTTTGTATAAACTCTGAGTGTTGTAGGATTGGTTTTGACTAAACCTGAACGTTTAAGACTATTCAGTTCAGTACCTCCCTTCAATTTAATACAAGTTGGTAATCTCCTTTATTCTTCCTCCTCCACAGTTCTGAAACTCCTTGTTTGCAAAGTTGTTAAATTCTGAAAATTAGTTGGTTTTGTTATTAGTTGCAATATCATATTTATCAGCTATTATTGTGTACTTATTCTATTATGGAATGTATACATTGATAGATGTATTGATTTGTCGGTATCAATGAATTAAAAAAAAAACAAGCATTATTGCATTTTATTGTAATAATAGGTCTTGAATGAAACTTCTAACACCCACTACTACTAAAAAATCACGAACCAAAGAGAAGTCATTCTGCAAGCGGAGAAATGATGTAATTAATTTTGTAATTTGAATTTGCGCTTTCATTTATTTTAAAAAGACCAATTTCACCTCCTTGATAAGATATCATTTGAATGGTATTTAAATTTGTTTTTACTTGTATTAACTTGTTGAACCTTGCTGAGAGAGATGGAATATATTCGTTTATCGTATGGTAGCGTTTAATTTTGGGGAGAATTATTTGAAAGAGATTAGTAACCTCTAGAAATTTCTGCAGAAATTATTAGATACTATTAAATTGTAAGATATGAATTATGTACTTGTTACATGTTAATAAAAGTACGCTGATAGAATAATTCTTCATTGAATATTTTTATCCAAATTTTGCAACATTTTTGATAATAAAAAGATCGTAGTTGTACTTGTGATACTTTGTAGTTTGTTTTTGTAATTTTTTAGCTTCTTCTCCTTTTTTTTTTTTTTTTTTTTTTGTTGTTTTTCTTCCCTTTTTTTTTTTTTTTTTTTTTTTGGCAACTTTCACCTTTCAACTTTCCACAAATGAAACATAACAATCCTTTTAAAGATTTAAAGAAATCAAAATCATTAAATTTCATTAATTCTATAGTTGAATCAAAAAGAATCAGTGATACAATTGATATTACCAACAACAATCCCAACTCTGATGATGAACTTGTTAAAAAATTCTCATTAACTAGAACAATCAATCATGAAAATGATTCAATTGAACTGTCTATTTCAAAAGACCTTAATGTTAACACAAATCACAACAATTGGATGAGGAACTTTAAAGAATCCAATCTAAACAATTTCCATACCTATAAACATGGCGTCACAAACACTGTTTATTTTACAAGTAGTGCCATTTGTTCTTCCTCGTCTTCTTCGTCACTGTTGGGATTTAGCTTTTGTGGAGATTCAATTCGTGATTTTACAGTCCGACACAAACATCCATTGGTTGTGAACAAACAAGCAACACACTGTACCACACAAACCAGGCATATTAATTTCTTCAATATGAATAAAAAATCAGACAACAACAACAACAACAACTTTAAGAATAGATTTCACAATTGGTTATTAAGTTTCAATCATCAACATATAATTGGCAACTCCAACAACTCCAATATCGATAATGATACAATTTATTACAACACTTGTGGTTCAAGTATTTACTCCTAAACAAGTCGCCTACACGTTCTATGCTTCAAATTCCATAGCATCTTTTATGACACCAATTATAGCACTAGTTTGGATTTTATCATTACCACCTTTTGAAATACCATATTCTATATCACTTAAACCTTTCAAAATTTCTAATCTTGTTTTCGGTTTCAATTTATAATTATTCAAAATTTCAATAAACCCCGTAATTAAATCAATTAACGCTAATCCTTTAATAGTTTTATATTTATTTAATGTTAGATAAGCGGTAGTCCAATCATCTTTTAATATTGAATCTAAACAAGTTTCAACATCTTGAGGATGTGGTGCACCAACACAATCATAAATCATATCCACATCAATCTCATCATTGGCATGTCTATCTTCTTCTTTTTCTTCATCACCTAAGGCAGCTTTACATGATTGTAAAACATTTAATGCTCTTCTCATATCACCATTTGATAATTTCAATAATGCATCAATGGCCTCTGGAGAAATATTAACATTTTCTTTAATAATCACAGTATTTAATCGATCTTTAATGGCGGAAATATCAATAGGAGTGAATCTAAATCGAGTACATCTAGAAATCAACGCTGGATTCAATTTATGAGAATAATTGGCTAAAATACAAAATCGACAATTTTTGGTGAATTTTTCAATGACTCGACGTAATGAATTTTGAGCTACATTAGTCATAGCATCAGCTTCATCCAATATGATTAATTTAAATTGATTATTTGATGCAGTTTGGCTAGTGTTTTTGGTGAAGATTTGTCGAGTACTAGCAAAATTTTTAATTTGATTACGGACAACATCAATACCACGATCATCGGATGCGTTTAATTCTAAAATCATATTTTTATAATTGGTGGCACCATAAATTTCTTTGGCTAAAGCAATAATGGTGGATGTTTTACCAGTTCCTGGTGGACCATAAAATAATAAATGTGGTAATTTCCCCGTTTCAACAAATTTACGAACAGTATCAACAATTTCTTGTTGACCTTTCACTTCTTCAAGGCTATCAGGACGATATTTTTCCACCCTAGAAAATAACGGATTAGTATCATAAAACAATGAAGCATAAACGATGATATTTGTGGGTTTTATACATACCATGGAAGATTTTCTTTAGATTTAACTGGCATTGGTGTGTGTGTGTGTGTGTGATGTTTAACTTTAACTTCTTGGTGTTATGATGATTGATGATTGAAGTGATAGAAATCTTCCTTTTCACTCAACGCGTCAAATGAATTGAATTAATTTTTTTTTTTTATTTTTTGGCCAACTACAAAATATTTTGTGGGCGTGTCCCCAAGAACATAAACAATCAATCAATCGATTCTTCTTCTTCTTTTCTATCTATTATATTCTATTTAAATGAACTATATGACAACCATTAAAGTAAAGGATACCACAACGATTGTCCAATTGATTATCAATTTTATGGCACCACTTTTACTACTTTTTAATGGTCCAAGATAATTACAACTTGGCCATTGATCAGATACATGAACATCCCAATAATAACTCAATTTAATTGAATCATTTTTCGTGGGACATAAAAATCCAAAATTTGCTGGACAATCTCTTACAATTGCTTGACAAACATTAACACAAGGTAATACTTCATAATAATCTTGATTTGGTTGAATAACATCAGCTAAAAATTCATTTCTTTGATTTGTTTCATTTCGATGGATATAACCCGTGAAATTTTTTGTAGAACATCGAGGTATAGTAACGGCACATAACCAATTTTTATAACTTTGAGCACAATCTTGACAACTTTTCAAATTTGAATAGATGGCTTCAGGAACCGTATCACAAGCAATTTGTTGTAAACCTTTCAGAAAATTTGTATATAATGATTTAGCATAATCATCATATAATTTTTTTGTTAATGTTTTATTATCAGCACCAGCAATACTTGAAGCTAATAACAGGGAATTACCAATGGCAGGAACACTATAAGCCACTTGATCACAAAATTCCAAATCATAAATCAATTCACAAGCAGTTCCATCCATAGTTTCAAATTCAAACGGTCGAAGTACAGCACCACCATATTCTACCCCTTCAAAATCCATAACAATATAAGCAATATATTTTGTACTAGCATTTAAATTGTTAACCATAAATTGTTGTTGTATACTACCATGACGAGCAATAAATTTTGTTTCAATCTCTTCTGGTTTAACTAAAACAGGTCCACTACGTACAGCACACCAACTATTATTCATTCCTTGGAAATAATCTTTATTATCATAAGAATATAAATATAATGAAAATTGAGAATTTGTGGCATTTAAATCCAGATAATTCCCCAGTGATAATTTCGTAAGATTCCCCGTCACTATTAGTGCACTATTATCATCAACATCGACAATTGACCCCCATGATCGATCATCCCATTGGAAAACTAAATCATGTTGTGATACCCCAATTTGATATGTCCATTGTGCTGTACGATTAGTATTTTCCGGTGCTCTAACAGCAATATACAAGATTTTCTCTGGCACTGTCGTGGTAGTGGTATCATTGTTGGTGGTGGTGGTGGTCTCGGTTAATGGTAAATCAGCTAATCCTTGGAAAAATCCATCTTTGAATAATTGCATTTGTCCAATTTCATTATTAGTAAACATGGTTGAATTAAATGAATAATAAACTGCTAATGAAGTATCATTTTCTAATAAATTCAGTGGTTGAGTACAAATATTCCCACTTAAAAAAATTAAAAGTTCATAAAAATCTCCAATCCCCGATTTTGTATTAACACTAAATGAATAATATTTTGTTTCTGATTGAAGGATTGTGTCTCTTATTGGTGTAAATTCTTGTAATCCTTCACCTGAAGAAGATGAGCTAGATGAAGAAGATGATGATTTGGAATCAAAGTTTTGAACTTTAAATACATTGTTGCTGATGCTGTTATTATTATTATTAATGATTTCGGTGAGATTTGTAGATGGATCTAAGTTTTGAAAAAAATCAAATTCAAAAGGTTCACAATATGATGAGTTTATTATTAGAAATAGTAGTAGAATAAAAGGTGGTATCATGATGAAGGCTAGTGGTTAATGAATAGCACATGGATAGTTTGAGTAATCAGTTAGTTTTTTCTTGGTTCCACACACTGAGGATTAAAGTCTAAAAAAAAAAAACTACAAACGAGGCGTATTTTATACTCATCCAATATGGTTTGAGAAACAGTAATTTGATTGTATATTAACTTACTGCTTTGGAGAGTAGCTACTGGAATAACTACAAAATATATAGACAATGGTATTTTCTAACTTGACAAATGTTTGTTGTTGTCTAGTCTACTAGACAAAGAAATTGGCTTACATCGTTACTTGTCATATAATTCAATCTACAACAAATGAAGCTTAACGAAATCAATAAATAAATCAATAAATAAGTAACTATATATTTGTATAGAAGACTTAAAATATCCCTAAAAACTTCTTTTTCTTCTTCTTTGTTTTCTTATCTTTTGATGACGGTTTAATTTCATCACGAATATGTTCTAATACATCAGGATGTGATTTTCTTGCTTCCAATTTAGGTCGATCAACAGAATCATCACTATGACTCAAACATTTGTGTAACATACTTGGTTTTTTCCTTCTTTCAATCGATGGTTTTTCTAAATTTCCAAATCTTAATGAAGTTTCTGATGATGGTGGTAGGCCCGAAGATGTTGTTGTTGTTGTTGTTGTTGTTGGAGATGGAGATGGAACATCAATTTTGATTGATGGAGGTTGAAGATCTGGCTTTTGTGGTGGTGATGATGATGATGTTGGTTCTGTTCCAGTACCAAGTGATGAAGTTGATCCTGAAACTGGAGTATCTACTGCCAGTTCAGTCTTTATTTTATTTAATTTCAATTGTTCTTTAAGTTCTTTAAATGATAATGATGGTTTATTGTTATTACCACTACCATTGGATGTTGAATCATTGTGTTGAGGTTCTAACATTGATTTAGTTTTATAAGGAACATTACCAAATGAATTAGACCCTGTGATTTCTCGAGCTAATTTAGCACCATTACCAATAAAATTTGGTTGAATACTAATTATTTCTTCACATAATTCAACTGATTCATCCGATATTAATTTAACCATATCAGAATAATAATTTTCATTAATTGGTTGTGATTGTTGTAAATGTTGTAAATTTTTCCGTAAATCTTGTTTATGTTCAAGATATACATCAGCCACTTCAATAAATGAATCATAACTTTCATCAGATGATATTGATACCGATGATGTAATTGATCTGGCATCATTTTCATCATCGTCACCAGATTCTGATTCATCTCCTGCTTTCTTATTGGTTTCACTAGTTTCCATTATATTATTCAGAGCATTTAATTGATTTTGTTGATCAACTTCTTTAGCATCAATTGTACCATTCAATTTATTTTGTAAATTATATTCAAATTGACACATATTAACTGCCGGTACAGCAATTACTGGTAATGGGAAATTTTTAATTAATCTATCAGTTAATTTTGATGATTGCCAGGATCTTAATGGTGCCCCCATTCTAGCATTTGGTTTTGCTCCCGTACATACCAAATTTGGTTCATACAATCGATACATATCTTGTAAAACTTCTTTAGTGTCACCTTCTACTAATTCAACGGTAATTCTGGCAATAATTTTTGGATTTATTACTTTCATTACATAATTCATTAAATTATGAGCTATTTTGACAATGTTTTCTGGTCGACTTTTTTCTTTCAATCTTATGAAAGGATCAATAGAATCTTGACGTGTTGATTGTGGTTCATCAGTTCGACTTCTTTGTGGCGATAAAGTATTTCCACGAATTACTGATGATTGACTACCTATTTTGGCAGGTGATAATGACATTCTTGTTCTAGAAGTAGCTCTCCTGGATCGATCTTTATTACTACCACTTAACAAACATGGATTAATTGAAGCAATAATAATGACATGATCACCATCTTCAATAAATTTACTGAGAATCCAATCTAATGCTACCCAAGTATGAATTCTACCACTGACATAAACTAATATTGTTCGAAACATTGGTCTTATTATACGATACAGTTGATCTTTATATAATTGATCAAATTGTTTATGCGATTTTTTCAAAGTACAAAATCGTTTTGTGGTGATTGGAGTACTAGGATATTGAATCAATTGAGCAATATCTAATCGAGTTTCTAAATCTAAATCTTCATAATTTAATGAAGTTCTATTAGGTGAAGGAGATAATCTTGACGAGGCGCCAGCATTTCCTAAAGGTGATGGGGTTCGTAAAGTGTCACGACCTCGACCTAAACCTCGACCACGACCAATACTTGAACCCACCAGATATCCTGGTAATGAATTATTATTCGCACCACCACCACCACCACTACCACTACCACTACCACTACCAGGATTATTTGTTCCAGATAAACGATCACGATTCTTTAATTTATATAATTCCCAACCAAAATCATCATCAGGATCAGGTATATCATCCATATCATATTGAATATTTATATCATCAAATGAAACTTGTTTAGTATATTGTTTGGAAGGAATATCAGGTGTTGGTTGATTATTAGTGAATTCAACAAATCGATAATTATCCGATTGTTTATCTCTTAATGCGTTAAATAATTCATTAGCTTGTTGTCTTTTTGATTTATTACTCAAATCACCAATGGAGGTATTGATGGTTGATGAATTATTCATCAAAGTTGGATTATTAGTGTTGTTGTTAGTAATGTGATGACCAGTACGATCTTTATCTGTTATTAATTCAGTATCACTATGAATTTGAGTGAGTTGAGGAGCAGTATTTAAATGAGTTAAACGTGGTTGGAGTTTGTTGGAAGAAGCAGTAGTAGTAGTAGTAGTAGTATTAGAATCTGTCAGTGATTGAATGTTGGAATTCATCATTATTAAATATTGAAATAATAAATTGAAATTGAAATTGAAATTGAAAAAAAAAAGGAATAAGAATGAATGATAATAATAAATTCTTGGCGGTTAAGAAAAATTGTTATAATAATGAAAATGTTGATATTGAGATTGAGATTGAAAATCACAAGAGAGTTGATTGGTTTGTCTTTTTCTCTCTCTTGATAGTTTTCACTATTTTTGAAATGTGAGGAAACGATATGTGGAATGAGAAAGGCAAAGGGGAAAGTAAATTGAAATAAAGAGTTGTTTCAAATGAAAATGAAATTGAAATTGAAATTGAAAGAAATATAACAAGTATAAAAAGAAAACGAATAGCAATAAAAAGAGAAGAAGAAATAATGGATGGACAGATTGAGAAAGTTGAGAAAGAGAAAATTTAATATTGTACAAAATTTGATTGATTGATTCATTGATTGATTGAAATTGGAATGCAAAACTAACCTAAATCCTTCTCTTCCCTCCTCTTCTCTTTGAATTGAACTTCTCTTCTAATGTCTGGTTATCTTCATTAGTCTGTCTCTATTGTATACTGTTTACTGGTTTCTATATTAGTATTGATTTGTATTTCAACCTCCCCCCATCCCCCCTCGTACTGTAAAACTATAATTTTGGTGCTCTCTTTATCAATTTAAAAAGCAATTGCCGCTAAACACTAAAATACTAAAAAACGTTCAATTTATATCTTACAACGTCAACCTTTGCTCATAATTATTTATATTCCAACTAACTACTACTACTACAATATTATTAGTTAATAGGTGTCACAAGACTTTTTACCCCATAGTCATTCTGTTTTTGAATTATCCCGCTAGTTATGGTTATTATTATTTTAACTTGTATTCGGTTATTATTATATTAAAAAGAAGAAAAAGTGGTGGAGAAGAAGAAGACTTGGAAGTTTGTTCTTAGTTTTAAAATTAATCTATGGAACAAAATGTAAAGTAAAAGAATTTTAAAACAAGAAGAATCTTCTACCAATTAATAATAACCGAAGTGTTTTTGGTAGCTCTCTCTTTCTCTTTCTCGGTTAGAATCGGCAACATCTCATCGTTTAAGTTGATTGATTGATTGATTGATTATAAAAACAACTCAATATCGTTGGATACTTTAAAATCTTAATTTACTTCAATTTGGTTTTACTGGATAGACTTTAACAGATAAAGTATAAATCAACTTCATTTTGTGTGGATGAAGATATATTATTATTATTACATTATTACTTCTTTTTTTCCTATCTATAAACCTCCCTTCTCCCTTTATAAAATTTCATTTAAAAATTCAACAATTTGATAAATACCAAAATATTTATCTTTATTAATAGTTTGTAAATTCATCGTTGGATGTTTTTGAAATTCTTTTAAGATATCATTTTCAAATATCATACTAGCATCATGAATTCCTTTAGGTTCAATAATACATTTAACATAAGCTCCGTCATTTTTAGTACTAACAAATTGATGAATATTTTTATCAAATATTCCTTGTGTATGTTTTATAGGCAGTGATAAAGTTGAATTGACAGCATATTGACACCAATTTAATATATCATCACGTAAAGTTTCATATTCACCCATAATTACAAATGTTGAATAATTTGATTTTTGTAAAGTATCAATATCAATCCAATCATCAATGTTATAAGGTAAATTCCCGGGTGAAATTATTAAATTTTGTGGTGATAAATCATCTCTTATTAATGGTGATGTATTATCAATTAATTTTTTAACAGCTTTCCATTCAATTATATCATATTGATTATTATCATACATTGAATGACCTTTAGTATAATCAGATATTTCAGGAACAATTTTACACCAAGGACTAATTAAAATTAAACTTTTAGGATAAGGTAAATTTGCAGGGCTGTTGTTGTTGTTGTTGTTGTTGTTGTTGTTGGTTAATCGTAAATGTTGAAGAAAAGTGATTGCTAAATTACCACCAGCTGAATCTCCCATTAATATTAAATTAGTATTTCCTTGATATATTAAATTTTTATATGTGGAAATTAATTGATTTAATTGATAAGGCATTTTATAACCTTTACTAGCTAATTTATAATCCAATACTAATATTGATAAATTTTTCTTCCTCTCAACACTAGTACTATCATCATTAGTAGTGGTGGTGGTGATGGTGGTGGTGATGGTGGTGGTGTTTTGTAATAATTGATAAATTCCTATCAAACTTTCCATTTGATTCAATGAATTATCAAAATAATATGACCCACCATGTAAATACACTATAATTGGATCATCACTTTTATTCTTATTTCTATTTCTATTAGGTGATTCATGAATCCAATAACTTTGATCATCAAATTTCTTACCAAAATTATTTAATTCACCTAAAAAATGTCTCGTGTGATATAATTTCATAATTTTATTTAATAAAAAATTTGTCAGAATAAAATTTAATGTACCTTTATCAGATACTGGTAATAATTGAATTAATCGACATAATTTAATAAATAATGATTTTGAAAAATTATGTTGATATTTACCTGGAATACCTTTAATAAAAGGATATTTAATTATAAATGATAATAATCTTGATGGGAGTAATAATATTAATAATAATCCTTTAAATGTTAACATAATGGGAAGTGAAATGAAATGAAATAAAATAAAATAAAATAAAATAAAATAAGTTAGTTTCTTGTAGAAAGAAAAGTGAAAAAGAAATGGGACTGAAATGGTGATAGAAATTAAAATGGATTTTTTAATATATATATATATATATATATATATATTCATTTAAAACTGTTCCATTTCATTC
>OBUW01000453.1_pt1 | contig 22026 bp, 13 predicted proteins | sample 1475761 | NCBI WGS metagenome assembly OBUW01 (sample SAMEA2579908, study PRJEB22360) | human gut metagenome | biome: human gut; feature: human-associated habitat; material: faeces | place: Denmark | collected 2008/2010
TGATTCTTTTTCAATTTTTATTTCAAGTTGAACCACTTGTTTTATTTTTTTTATTCAATAAAGCCTGTCATCCAACAAATGAACTGTCTTATTTCTTTTTTTGCCTTCTCAATCGACGGATTGTTGGTGGGTTTTTTTTTGCAGTAAACTCAAAAACAAACCTAAAGTATTTGGCAAAGCTATATCAGATTTGAAAATCTACTTAGATTAACATTGCTGACACTATGGGAAAATTGACTGGAAACGTTTGATTTCTTGGTGGTAGTATTTTATTTGACACAACATTTTTTTTCATATAATTCGCAACCAAATTGCCGTAAAAAAGGTAAATACATATATCAGCAAAACTTACTCATATACATGCTCAGCAATATGTAAGAAGAAACCTTCGAGTAGCTTCATTAGGTCAAAAATTCATAAGCCGAAGTATCAATAAAAAAAAGGGATAACATGTTTGTTTATTTACAACTATTTACATAAGACGCATATAGTAATAATAAAATGATTTCATAGGCAATCTCCATTCCTTTTGTAATCTTCCATGGAAAAGATCAAAATTGCATTTTTCTAATTTGTTCAAGAAAAGTGAAGTTGGTATACCAGCCATTGTTGGAACATACAAACTATCGGGAATACCTTTTCTCCATTTCTTAGAGAATTTATTCAATAATTGATCTTGAGGTTGTTCTTGGACAATCTTTTTGATTTCTTGTCTTGCCATTTCCAATTTCGATTTTGCTGTCAACATATGATCATTGGCAGTAATAGCAGTCTCATAAACCACATTCTTTAATGCTTCCTTTATTTGATTCTCTTCAGCGGAATCCTTGATATGACCTTGAAACAAACGAAGTAAAGATTCTTGTGATAACCCACTAGAAGTCATTAAGTCTACTGGTAATGTTATTTGATTTCTTGATTGAGCATAAAAGGGAACTCCAAGGATCATGGAACTGACTGCTGTTGCTTGACCAATATGGGCTGCAATATCACTCATTTGTGATTGTAATTCTGTAGAATATTCCAATAGTCTTATAACTGAAGGAGAAATAGATGGTGATAATAACAATCCTTGAGTCAAATAATTTAATTGTGAAAATGTCCCTTCTCCATAACTACATATGTCATTGACAGTTTGGAAACTAGAATTATTTTTGATAAAATGACGTCTCGTTTGAAGAAATTGTTGGAAATATGAAATATTTAGATTAAAATCATGCTTCAATCCATCTCTCAATAATATGGCTATGGGCTCTCCAAGATCAGTTTCATTTCGAGAATCTTCTGTGAACACCCTCAAGATCAAATCACTCCAAAATTTGAATTTCAAATCAGCAGTTGAAACTCCCAAAGTATTCGACATCTGACTAGAAGCCCTTGCTGCTCTAGACTGTACATTGGAACCACCTTCATTTATTTTATTGATTTCCAAATTGAATGCACGTATCGCGAGGTAGGTGTTTCGTACTGGTTCAGGGATATATTGGGCTAATATATATGATGATCGATCCTGGCTTTCCAACAATTGATTAACGTTTTCTTGAGCATTGAATAGTATTGCCAGATAATTTGTTGAATACAATCTTTTACTTATATGTCTACTCCTAGTGATCATTTTGATGAGGTGGTTGATATACTCGTTATTGAATTTGATTTAGGGTGAATTTTTTTTTTCTCCATTTCAATTTCAATTTAACTTTTTCATTTTTGCTACAACAATCTTCGTAACATTTCCAACAAATAAATTATTTACAATGCAAATAGAAAAAGTTCAACCGAAAGCATATTTTGATATTACCAATGGATCTAAAAAATTGGGGAGAGTAGTTTTTGAATTATACGATGATTTAGCTCCTAAAGCTACTGAAAATTTTCTCAATTTATGTAAAGGAATCACATTGAATGATAAAAGTTATTCATACCAAGACACCATTTTTGACAAAGTTATTAAGAACTTTATGATACAAGGAGGTTCATTGAATGCAAATGTATCAACAATATATGGAGATCAAGGAATAAACAAACCTATACTTGGAGAAAACTTATCCGATGACTTATCTCATCCTTTCAAATTATGTATGGCCAACAATGGTGATGTCAATTGCAATGGATCCCAATTTTTCATAACAACCTCCAAGCAATCACAAATAGCTGGTAAATATTCTGTTTTTGGTCATGTAATCCATGGGAAATCAATAATTAGGGAAATAGAAAGAGTGAAAACCAATAAAGATGATGTACCAGAATCCAACGTAGTTATTGATCAATGTGGAGTTTGGACCGATGATATGCCAGTACCAATTTTCAACGCCAGTTACGACACAATAGGAGGGGATATATATGAAGAATACCCTGAAGATGATAATTCAAATTTCAACCAAGAATCCACTGAAGAAGCATTTAGTGTGGCATCAAAAATCAAAGAAAGTGGTACTTTGCTATATAAAAAGGGTGATAAAGAAAATGCTCGTTTTAAATACATAAAAGCATTGAGATATATTATGGAATTCATACCAGATCCAGATCAAGATCCAGAATGGTATAAAAAATTCATAGATTTGAAAAAGAAAACTTATTTAAATTTGAGCTTATGTTGTTTGCAATTGAAAGATTACCATCGTTGTATTGATTATTGTTCATATTTATTGGATATGGATGACTCAGTACTTACGAAACAAGACAAGACAAAGACATTGTTCAGAAAAGGTTCAGCTAATGTTGGTCTCAAAAAATATAAATTGGGTTTAGATGATTTGAAATTAGCAAATAAATTAACACCAGACGATGTCAGTATCCAGAAAAGTATAGAATCAACAGAGAAATTATTGCAACAACAAAAGCAAAACGAAAAAGCTACCTATTCAAAGTTTTTTGGTTAAAGTGCTTTAGGTATGCAATAAAAAATAATGCAATGCAATTAAATGACTATATAATAAACTATACATATACATTTATATAGATATGCTAAACAAACACAAAATAATAATAATAATAATCGTTGAAATACAAAAAATTAAAAGGTGAATACAATACACTGTAATGAATGTGATTGAAAATAATTAACGCCGAAAATATACCGAGTAAAACGAAAATATAAATCATGAATTGTCCACATCATCATCATTACCATGTGAAATGTTAGTAGAGCTTTCATTGTTGTTGTTTGCGCTTTCGTTGTTAGATCCGCTATCGCCCACTCTTGTATCGTCTTCGTTACGACGTGCTTCTGGCATGGGAGATGCATCGAAAAGACTTCTCATATTCAAATTATCTTCGCTTTCAGACGCCAAATGGTTGGTCAGGGTAGTTTCAACACCATTGGCCGTTCTTCTGCTACTCATACCAAAAGGAAATAGCGGTTCCGGCTGTCTATCACTTGTTGATAACCTATTTCTAAGATAATCAAATGCGAAAGGATCTATATGAGGAAACTCATTCGACTCTTGGTCTTGTCTTGCCTCTCGTTCTCGACGGGCTCTTGTAGAACGAAATATACGTCTTAATGGAGTTTCTGTTGCCTCAGACCTTGGGTTCAGTGATGGAGTGGCAGAGCCTGGTGATGGAATCGGACTAAATCCAAAATAATGCACTCGTGGTGTAGGTTGATCGTTTGAAGGGGCATTAGTAAAATTGTTCTGAACAGTAACATTTCCCAAGGGGTTAGTGTTGCCGTCAGTGGGTATTGTGAAAAATGAAACGTTATTGGCTGTATCATTTGTAGCTGGTTCTGATGCAGTTTCCTCCAGAACCGAAAATCTACACAACGGACAGGTGGTATGTAGCTTAAGCCATTCACATAAACAACCTTTACCAAATATATGAGAACAAGGCATTTTGACCGCGCTATGATTAAATTCACCAACATATTCAGATAAATAAACTGGTTGTGAGGTGTTGGATTGTGAAGGTTGTTGCTCTTCTTCACTTTCTCCCTCTCTAGTATTTCTGGCATTTGATGAACTCGATGTCGTCTGAGATGTCTCATCCACAAGACGTCTCTTCTTGTGAGACACTGTTTCGTCTTCCTCATCAGCTTCAAACTTCTCATAACAAATGGAACAAATTTGATTCTCACCCAAATCATGTAACTTTACAGTATCAAATGATTTAAATTTTTCTATAGTAGTCCCCCTCTCACGATTGAGACCAGTAACAATTGATGAATATGCCATTTGAGTGGCCAATCGGATAAATTCTTGAATCACACTAGGTTCACGATTTGATGCATTGTTTGGCAAAGACATGATTAACGACCCTGATCTATTAGGTACTGCTGGTCTATTTTCGTCCGAAAATACGTAATTGACAGTTATTATTATGGCACGATCGGATTCCTCGTCTCTGTTATTTGTAGAGGAATTGGAACTAGGTGGTTCAGACAGCACACGTTGACTTGATTGTTCAGATCCCTGTTGGTGTTGCTGTGCCTGACCATGGTGTTGGTGTTGGTGTTGTTGATCTCTTGCATTGTTTTCGTTTGTTAGTTGTTCACTGATATCATTTCTTACTGGTGAAGGTCCAGGAGTAGAATGGTTTCTTTGTCTGCTGCCTCGTAAAAAAGTATCCATAAATCTATCAAAAATGCCAAAGTCCAAACGATGCAGCCTATTCGAATTACTTCTATTGGAAGAAGAATTTTGGGAAGCAGAAGTTCTATCATTACGATTGCTATGACCATTGTGGTTACCTTCATTTGTTCTTCTATTGTTGGAACCTTCTCCAGAACCACCCAGCAAATCATTGCTGTTGTTTCTGCCATTCGATGTCCCAGAGTCGTCAGGCATCTTGAAATAATATATGTGATGTGAAGGAGAGAAGAGGATTTAGTTGTGATTTCAGTAGATTAAACACAATTTGTAATTAGTAAGATTTTTCTGTTCCGCAAGATTTTCTTTTTTTTTTCCGTTTTGCCTGTATATCTCTCAAAATCGTCTCAAAAAAAAGATCCTTGATTTATTTCGTATGTTCAAATTTTATAATGATGTTAGTGAATATTATCATATACACCCTCTTTGTTTACTTAAGGTAATAGTATTGGATTATAATGACATATATAGTCGCCACAATCTCTTAAAAGCTATTATGTTGTCCAGTAACACCTATATATATTCAATCTTTTTAGTTTTTAAAAAGGTGTCACAATCACTTACGTAATTCTTTTTTTTTGTTGTTGTAAACAAGAGCAACAAGTGAAACTGATGTGGTGGCACAACTACTCAGATGACTCAGCCGATGCTTGTTCTACCAATGACAACAAGTACCCATAAATGAATGTGACAATAATATTAATAGTTGTAATATTATTCGATAAGAAAACTCATTTGTAAGCTCATGCATGCTATTTAGAATCTGTAGATTATGTAATGATCAAGAGTCATGACCCTCGGCAAATATTAAAGACTTGTGACAATATTATGTCTCGGCCCAGTTTTCGTTTGCGTCTACACACAAATCTAAGAGTATGCTACCAGTACAATTTGTACAAAAATTCGGACAACCACCCTTTCATCAACGATTGGTACACCACATCAAATAGGAAGAAGACAGTACAATATGTAAGACAATACCAATTCTAAATGAAGTTAAACATATCCCGTATATCGTAATTATATAACTATAAAAATGAGTAATATAACGATTAGCTATTAAAAAAGAATTAATTAGTTAATTGGTTCCCAGTCCCAATATAAAACAACACAATAAATAAATAAATTATAGTAGCAATAAAGAAAAAAAAAATCAAATGATAGCCATGGTGAATGACAATAAAATGCAGCTAGACAGATATTTCTATTTCTTGAAAACAACGTTACCTGGCAATGGAATAGAAACAGGTTGGAAGTAAGAGTTGGTTGGAGTAGCAGTACCGGCTAAGGCATTCCACCAAGCAACAATGGCTGTGATAACACCAAAAACACCACCAGCTCTAGTAACACCGACTCTTCCACTAAATTCACCACCAGCTAACAAAAGGAATGTTACAAACAATAAGAAAAACAAGGAGCTGAAAGTAACTGTAGATTTTAAAGTGTTTAACCACAACATAAATGTAAAGATACCCCAAGCAAGTAAGAAAAATCCAATGGCATTTGGTAACTGTGAAGCTGTTTCTTCAGAAGCTTCGTAGGCTGCAGCGACACCAAAACTATCAACCAAGATTGCTGAATAACTCAACCAGAAGGCACCGTAAGATGTCAATGCAGTCATACCAAATGTATTTCCAGTCACAAACTCAAAACATCCAGCAAAAAATTGAGCTGCACCACCGTAGAAACATGCAAGTGAAACTACCACATTTGGAACTTTGATACCCATAGCTTGGGCATTGTAAAGGGATAAGACAAAAGTGGTCATGGCAAACCCACATAACCCGAGGGGAGCAGGGTTGATATTGATCTTTGGCCAAGGAGAAGCACCTGGGTTTAAAGTACCACCGAAGGCAGCCATCAAGTCATGTCTGTAGTACTTGTGACGATTGATAATAACAAATTCACCACCCTCTCCAGCAATTTCAACTTTTTTTATTGGTCCTTGGTTTGCATCTATGATTGAAGATCCAACAGATTTTTGAGAAGATGAAGACGTCATAGTTGTTTCCTTTTATTTATCGATATTGGATATAGATAGTAGAACTTTATATAAAAGAAACAGTTTTTTTATTCCGAAAGAAAAGAACACACATATAGAGGGAAAGTGGAAACTATTTATATATTAAGAAGAAAATGGGGGTGTGAAAACTAAACATCAGTATAATTGCAAATTCGGGACTAATTGTTGTTAATAATTATGTAAAAATGTAGAAAACGGAACGAGAGAAGGGAGAAAAATTTTTATCCACCGGAGTGGGGCTAGTTTTATAGTTATGCATACATGAAATAAACACAAAACCACCACTAACTATTGGCTATAATTTTGTGGGTGACACCACTAACAACAAAGAGACCACACCACAGAAGCGATATACTTCATTGATGCACTAAATGTAATATTAATTGAATTAAAACAATAAAAGAAGAAGTTTTGAAAATCAAGAAAAGCTATTGGAACTGGTAGCATTAAGAGGATGCAACAAATCAAAGTAAAATAAAGTTAGTTAGCTGATGGCCAAATCTTTACAAGAAAAAATATTTTTTTTTTTGGGTTTAGGGTTCTTTTTTTTCCCGTGTTGGGCTCGGTCGGAATAATTATGTCCGCAACTGCTTCATCTCCGACCGGAAGCTACCATATGCATCAATGACAGGTCTATTATTCATACAAATATGATACAGGATGTAAAACCGATGATATGCATGTGTCAAGAGAGCAGTACCAGGATGATAATAATTTATTTAGTGGAGATTCATTGCATCCAAATTGTCAAGGTGACGAGGTACAGGTTAAACGATTTAAAATGACACCGAATCAACCAATCTCTGGTATCAAGTGAATTCATTACATCAAAATTAAAACCTGTTCCCCGAAAATAATAAGTAGAATATATTGAAATATAAAAAAAAACAAAATAAATAAATAAATAGATAAATAAATTGTAATAATTACATCAAGAATAGCAATGGTAAAATATGTCTAGTTGGTTCCCGTCCCCCCAGAGATATATATAGATAAAATTTATAGTTGAATCGTACAATTGAACAATCAAATTAAGCATTAAAATTAGATAAGTAGCAACAACTGAAAGAGTTCTGCCATTAGTTTTTAAAAGCAACATTTCCTGGCATTGGAATGGAAATTGGTCTGAAGTAGGAGTTTGTTGTGGTGGCTGTACCTGCTAAAGCAACATACCAAGCGATGATAGCAGTGATCACACCAAGAACCCCACCAGCACGAGCAAGAGCAGTCTTCTGACTAAATTCACCAGCAGCTAAGAGGATGAAAGTGACAAATAAACAGAAGAATAATGCACAAAATGCAACAGTAGACTTGAGTGTGTTCAACCATAAAATAAAAGTGAAAATTGCCCAAGCAAGTAAATAGAATCCAAGGGCATTCTTCAATTGTGGAACAGTTTCCTCTGACTTTTCGTAAGCAGCAACGATACCAAAACTGTCAATAAAAATAGCCCCAAAACTTAACCAGAAAGCACCATAGGAAGTCAAAGCTGTCATACCAAAAGTGTTACCGGTAACAAATTCCCAGCATCCAGCGAGGAATTGAGCTAATCCACCATAAAATAAGGCAAGTGAAACAGCAATGTTTGGAATTTTAATACCCATGGCCTGAGCGTTGAAAAGTGACAAAACAAAGGTACTCAATGCAAAAGCACATAAACCAAGAGGTGCTGGATTGATATTAATTTTTGGCCATGGCACGGCACCCGGATTCAAAGTACCACCAAAAGCAGCCATCAATTCATGTCTGTAATATTTGTGACGGTTGATTACCACAAACTCACCACCATCTCCGGAAACTTCAACTTTTCCAACTGGCGGTTCATTTGGATCCATAACTGAAGACCCAACAGATTTTTGAGAAGATGTGGAAGGCATATTCTTTAACAGTAGATCAATAATAAGATTCTTCGTAGAACGAACAAAATAATAGCTGAAACAAATGAACAGCAATTTGGCCAACTTGGATATACAAAGAAAAACTGGAAGGTATTTATAATTTAAAAGAATAGAAGGGAGACGACGATGAAATCTAGCATAAACTTACCTTAAATTCTGTTTTTTGATACTTGAACCACGAGAAAGAACTGCAAAAAATAAAAAAAATAAAACAATTTTATGCGGCAAAGTGGGGCGAAGTTGATAAAGTACTTGGCGAAAAATGAGCAATCTGAATGTCTGCCACAAGTAATGCCAATGGATTTCTTATCTACAAAAAAACGTGCATTCAACGAAATTTGTAGACCGAACATTCCAGTGAATGCTCAGAACGTAGAAATTGGCAGCTAAAGAGGGCCAAACCAAGATCATAAAATGGTTGTGAAAGCATTGAATAAAGATTTTAGGTTGATGATTTCGTAAGTAGAGTAGTGGCTAATCAATATTTTTATTACAACGGTTAGTAAAAAATAGTTTCTATCACATAATAGAAACCTCTCTTTTTAGAAATTATTATTATTGTGTTTTTGGCCAAGAAATTCTTGTCAACTCCGAGCTCCCTTTATTAAAAATTTTTCTCGTCTCATCTTCTTGGTGGTTGTTGTGGTGGTTATGCGTTTTGAGCAATATTTAATTTACAAATTTACCTTACAACAATTGACAAAAAAATATCTACTCAATTAACAGGGAATAGAAAGTAATCATTTTTAATTGATTTGTCTACGAAGTCATTTCAATACGATGTTGTTGTTGTTGTGGTTATTATTTTGCAGTATACAAGTACTACTATTCAGGTGAAATTATTTTACTTTTTTAGATTGTTACACAATCAAGTGTGGGGGAGAGAGTGGTGTTTTATTTTGCAGCAAGACACGACTACACCCCCACAACAGAAGAAGAAAATTGGACACACGCTTCCCATCAAAAAGTTTGGCACCACCACCACAACTACAACTTTAATCTAAATATATGTATCTAAAAAGAATAATGACACAGTATGCTGTTTAAATGCATTATTGATTAAAAGAAAAAGTCCGAAGAAAAAAAAGCAATACAGCAACCCCGGAGAAAACTTTATTTTTCAACACATTGGAAAAACAACCACCAATGTGTGTTTAACATCTTGGTGGTGTTGCCAGTCTGTGTGTGTGCCATGCTAGGAGTTGTCATACAAAAATCCTCAAATTTTTATTCTTCAGTAGCCCCAGTTAGAAGAATTTAGAATGTCACACCCAACTTAAAACACGAAAACTCGATAACACAAAGGTGCTTGATAAATTAGATACTTATTTCGTAAACACCATCAACAGGTTATTATCTACCCCACAAATTAGCGACCTACAAAGTACCACCACATTCTTTTATGTGGGATAATTATGCACAGCAACAGCTTTGTGCAACACCTTTATTTATACGTATGCTTACATGTTGTAATGTAGTATGTAGTATTACTTACAAAAAAAAGAGACTAAAAAACTTGTGCTAGCATAAAAAGTGGTACGAGTGAAGAGCTTCTCAATTACCTTCCCAATTGGTATGGAGATCCACTTTTCTATATATGGCAAAAAATTACGTTTGGATCGGTTTTTCTTCATTTTTCATTTTTTCTTGGACTTCTTAGAAGGAGGTGAACTTGTAATATGGGAGAGGGAAAACACATCCTCAGCAATTTGTTTGTTCAAAGTCTTTTGAGGATTCCTACTTTTCAAATCCAATTCCTTTTGATCCAGCAGATTTTCCACCGTTATAGTATCTTTGCATTGGTTAGCTCCCAAGTTTGAACCGATATTTGTGTGCTTCCTGTGTGTTTTATAAGGCTCTTGTGAGATATCCAATTCTTTAGATTTTGGTATTTTCTTTCTACTTTTAATTCTTTGGGTTGTTTTGGTTGACGGTTCAGAGACACCCACAGGTTTATGGCCTCTAAGATTTTGGTTTGTCAGGGGTAGCAAAACTTGCCTTTCAGTGTTTACTTTAGGACCTTCCAAAGTACTGCTATTATCATACCTAAAGGATGATATTTCGGTGGACTGTTTTAATTGTGATTTTAGTGAACTCAAAGTTTCATACAAATCTTTGAAGTCACGCTGATAGATCATATTACTATTCTTCGTGAACTCTGAAATATCTTTGATCTGAACTTCCAAACCCTTAGTTACAGCCTCCCCATTCTTTAAAGTTTCACCAACTACTTCAAACATCCTTTTACAATAATTAATACCCTCTTCCAGTTTCATGGATAACTCTTTGGCTTCTATTTCTGATTGTAATTTCAAATTCGTTTGTTCCAAACTTGTTGTTTTTTTGCGTTCAGCATTCAATTCACTCTTTACTGTATTCAACTGTTCCACATGTTGTTGCATGAGTTGTGATACAGTATCATTTGATTCTTGATTTTGAGCAAAACAGTTCCTTAGTGTTTCCTGTAACAAATCATTTTGCTCCTTCATGTCATCGTATTTGATCTTCCATTTATCACATTCCAAAGTTTCAGTTGCCTTTACTCTTTGACAGGCTTCATAATCTCTGGTAAGATTTTTAATAACCAACTTTAGGACTTCAACTTCTTTTGACAATGAATTTCTCGATTCGATAAAGAATAAACGGTTCTTGTTTTCTTCATTTGTTTTTGATTGCAAGGCAGACAGTTGGAGCTCCAAATTCTTTTGCATCTCACAAAATTTAGTATCCTTTTCATGCAATAAAACATCTTTTGCTTCTAATTCTTCTTGAGCTTGTAAAATATTAAGTGCCAGTCTTTCTGCAGTGGAATCACAATCAATGAGTTTTTGTTTAGCAATAGCTAATTGTTCTTGTAATCCATGCAGCTTTTCAGTTAAATGTAATATTTTATCGTGTGATAAACTTTTATGACTAGAAAGCTCTCTCTCCAATTGCGTTTTCGTTGTTTCCAAATGAGTAATCTTCGACTCCAACAGTTTAAATTTTTGATCGTATTCAAGTCTTACGTCCTGGACATCCAAAGCACCCTTTTGTATTAATCCAATGTTGGCCTGAAATTGTTTAAGCAAATAGTCTCTAGTTGTTGCATGATTTTTAGTTCCAGCCATAGTTGCTTTCTCAAATTCAGTACTTACCAAAACACTTAATTTTTGATTTTTATCAAGTGAAGCTGCTCCCAACTCAGCTACTTTTGACCCGATTTCGTTTGACAAAAAACTTTTAAACTCTTTCTCAATAAATTGAAACTTGCTTTCCAAACTGTTGTTCAAATTTTCGGATCCTATGAACTGTTTAATTGAGTTAAAAAACCGATCAGATATATCTGTTGCTAAATTTTGGTTCATTTCCAACATTTTAGATTCCCATTGTGACAAGTCAAATGACATTTTTTGCATTTCAGCTAATTTTATTTTCTCCTCAGACAATAGGCCAGATATCTCATCAAGCTGAACATCTTTCTGTTGTATTTCCAACTCTTTGACCTTAAAATGTACTTGCATTTGCATTCTCATGGAATTCAAACTTTGCTTTGATTCATCAAGGATAGAAGAAAGCTCACCTACTTTAGCTTTATAACGATTTGTGTCATCCTTAATCTTTTGGTATTTCTTTCCTGCTTTGTCTTTCTCATGCCTCAAATCATTAAAATCAGAGTCCAATCTAGTTACATGTTTGAACAATGCTTCAACTTGGCTTTTAGTTCGAGCATTCACATCTGTCAAGATTCTTATATTCTGATCCCTCTCTAGTTTTTCTGATTCCACCTTCAGTAACTTTCTTCGAGTAAGATCCAATTCTTTTTCCAAGTTGCATTTTGTAGCTTCTACCTGCCCGATTAATTCTGAAAACGACACTGCCAGAAAGTTGCTGGATATTTGTGACTGTGGCTGAGTTTTTGATACACCTTCACGCAGAATACTGATAGTCTTAGCCTTGCTTCGTTCTTCCAACTGCATCGTCGTTTTACCATCAAAAACCCTTGGTGTAATAAGTTTTTTGGTTTCCATTTTTGTAGTTGAAGTCAGATTTTCAGTCTTTTTCGATTTATTCGACTTTGGTTGATTAAATAAACATAATGTATTTGTCTTATGAGTACGAGTATCCAAGCCCTTCTTAGTTTCAGGCTCTGTTTCGTGCTCAATTATACTGGCATCCGTACAAGAATTCAAACTAGCTCTTGTTTCATTTGATTTGGACGACTCCGTGAAAGTTGTTACCAAGGAGAGCTCAGACTTATCAACATTTTTCTTTGGTTCAAAGACCAGATCCAGAAATTTCTCATGTAAATCTTCTTTGTTAAAATCCAAGCCCATTTCAAACTCTGAGCCCAAGGAACTATCAATGTCAATGTTTGGCGATGGTCGTATTTTGAAAGAAGACACACCAGTTTCATCAGAACATTGAGTGTTTCCAAATAAACTCACCCCCTTATTGTTTTGCGTATTTTTAAAAAAATTTGACGACATATGGCTGACTTTGTAAAATGGATATGGGATCCAACTTAACACAGATTAGAAGTTTTGGTTGCAAGAAAATATCTATCTTTTGTAAGCAACAATTCAAAGTATGTTTTTTGATTCACACACGCAAGTAGTATAGATAAGATCGTAGACACATTTGCTTAATACGGGATATTTAAATATGAATACTTAGTGGCCCTTATAGCTATGTTCAAACAAGAATTTGAATTTTTTGTTTATCCCAGCATTTCCTAACTAACCAACCAAATAGACAAACATTCCTCATGCATGGATAGACAGTTCAATTCTGCGACCCTAAAACATAATAATACTTATTGCAAACTTTGCAAGTTTTGAAGTCGGAATAGAATGCACCGTGAAACGAATTCTGATACCCTGCTTGTTTTACTATGTTCCATACCATATGCAAACTCTGCCAACGCTGAATTAATTTTCCCAGGATCCAATTGGAACTAAATCGAAATACATCTCATCCACCTCTTGTACTATTAGAAATACGTGCATTCAATTTATTCACCTAAATCCGAGTAAGATTTGAATGTTCTTGATTACCATCGAATAGTTGAGTTGTTGAGTCAAACCGAGCTTCTCAACAGTCTTATAAAGTCAAGAAAATGTCACATGCCGTGGTAGCTAAAACCAACATCATCATTTCTTTCAATTAAGGTTTTCATTTATTATATAATAATGAACAAACTTTCATAAAAAAATTAAGTTAATCCCTTTAAAAGTGAAATGGAAAATGAAAATCAATATATCCGCCCCTCTTTGTTATCTATTTTTTCTTCATATTTCATAAACAGAATGGCTTGAAATGGACCAGAAAAAAAATCTTCCTTACACATATAAATACAATAGAGTTGCCCCATTCACTTACATCACCCTTTCCATTTTTCTCTACCACCAAACTAACTCTATCAATTCAGAGAGTATATATTAAACATGCCAGAACGTCAAAAGGTTGCATTAGTTACTGGTGCTTCATCAGGTATTGGTTATGCCACCGCAATTGAGTTTGCTAAAAGAGGATACAAAGTTTTTGCTGGGGCAAGAAGATTGGAACCAATGCAAAAATTAAAAGACGACCATGGTGTGATCATCTTCAAGTTAGATGTCAGTGATTTGGAGAGTGTTAAGAACGCCAAAAAATTCATTGAATCAGAAACTGGCGCAGATTATTTGGACTTCTTATACAACAATGCTGGTCAATCGTGTACTTTCCCTGCCACAGATGTTACTGATGCACAAATGAAACAATGTTTTGAAGTTAACGTCTTTGGTGCTATTAGAACTGTTCGTGAATTGGTCCCATTGATAATAAACGCTCAAGGTGTCATTGGGTTTACAGGGTCTGTTAGTGGAATAATTCCATTCCCATTTTCTTGTATATATTCTGCCTCCAAAGCGGCCATTCATCAATATGCTGCAACTTTGAGATTAGAAATGAAACCGTTTGGTGTTAAAGTCATCAACATTGTGACAGGTGGTGTCAAAACTGACATTGAAGATAAGAGAGATTTACCAGAGTCTTCTATTTACAATGTGCCAGGTATCAAGGAAGCTTTCAATGAAAGAAGACAGATGGCAGCTCGAAACAAACCAATGCCGGCAGAGGTTTATGCCAAAAAAGTTGTTACTGATTTTGAAAGTGCTAACTTGGGTGGTGCTTTGAACATTTATCGTGGCACAATGAGTACATTTTTGAGTTTCGTATTAACTTTTGTTCCTAGATTTATAGTAGAGGCAGCTTTAGTCTCCAAGTTTAAGTTGAACAGTGTGTTCCAGTACTTGCATGAAAAGTATCTGAAAGAGAAAGTTAATTAGCGAGTAACTGTACCTTCTAAACAGTTTATTATTTCTGAAGTAAGTAATACCAGTGTGTGTAGCGGAAATACTTGATCTATCGTCGTTGTCACATGTTATATACTATAATAGAACACGATTTAAATGAATACTCCTCTTTTCCGCCATAACTTGAGGACCCCCCTCCGCGGGAACCTGCCGCAAACCCAAGACCACAAAACTAAAGCCAACTGGCAGCAATATAAAAGAAACAGAAAAACAATAACAGAAAAAAAAACTGTAAAAACTACATGTGAATATTTCACAACTAATAATACCACATTTTCTTTTTCATCATTAGCTAACACAGACTGCAGACATACCCACATATCTCAATGGCAGCTCATCCTTCATTATGGTATCGAGATAAAGATAGTTTGAGAATTGGGGGTGTTGCTAGGTATACTATAGAATATACAAGATTAGACCCCACCATTAAACGTATATATTTCCGTTTGAAAAATATCGAAAAATCGAGTATCCGAGCAATCCATCTATTGAGTGGTCCGTTCATTTTGTATTGTCACGTAGTGCCATGCAATTATAATCCACGTAAACCATTCCATCCTGAAAATGTCCAGAAAAATACAGAAGTTGTGTTTGAGAATCAAATCAAGCCAAACCAAGCTTTCAATGTGTCGCTTTTGTTAAACTCAAATTCCTTAAAGGGAAAGGATGATAAAGGATACGATATTTTCCAATGGGAAATTGAAATTGTTTCACAAATTGTAATCACTAAGAAAACAGAGGTTGTCTACGATTTCATGATAGGAGATGACCTACATTTCATGAAGAAATTAGGGCAGAGTATAATACAGCAAACTCTCACCAGTTTGGGAACAAAAATAGATATGAATGAAGGAACAAAGCCCACAATTGTGGACAAAGCGATGGATGAAATTCATAATGATTCTCATAAAATTTACAATACACAACTTAAAGTAAGCAAATTGACTACAGATGACATCTGGTCGAACGAACCAAAAGATCCCAAAAAGCCAGTTCACTTAGTTATCGTTACACACGGAATTTTTTCAAACTTGACTGCAGATATGTTGTATATCAAGGATCAATTGGAGCTTAGAGTAAAGGAAAATATTTTGGTTAGGGGCTATAGATATAACGCTGGACGTACTGAAAGAGGGGTCAAAAAATTGGGGACTAACGTTGCTAATTACATTACAGATTTAATTGAGAATTCACTCTATCAGTATGATAAGATCTCGTTTATTGGCCATTCTTTAGGAGGAGTGGTACAGCTATATGCCATCAAGTACATTTTGATGACTAAAGGGCCAGATTATTTTGAGAGAATGAGAATCAAACCAGTTAATTTTATTGGAATGGCTTCCCCATTTTTAGGAATTTTGAATGAAATGAATTTTTTGATATCGTGGGTGTTGGATATGGGTACCCTTGGCAAGACTGGTCGGGATTTAACCTTACTGAAACGATTGCCTGCATGGAGTGATATAAGCATTGGAGAGTCTAAAAAGAGAGATTCATTCAAACCTGTCTTGGAAACTCTACCAGAAGATCCTTTGCAAAAATTTTTGACACAGTTTGAACAATTGGTTGTGTATGCAAATGCTATGAATGATGGGATAGTACCATTGAGAACTTCCGCTTTGCTATATTTAGATTATGAAGCATTAGGAGACGTTTCTGAATTGAAAAAGAGTAAGCACATGCATGTTCACCCTGAACTAGAAGAAGCTGACCACAAAATACAAGTGAACCGTAGTCGTGATACTGTACTGGAAGTACCCGAAGAAGCAAATCAAATGGTTCAGGACATACAGGACGCAGCAAAGTCTACAGATAATTCCCAGTCAACTGAATCATCAGAGACTATGGGCAAGAACCATGTCATCAGCAGATATAAAGAATTCTTGAACTTGAATTTCCTGGAGCATAATTCCAATAATCACAAACCCAAGCTAACGAAAAGACAGAGAAAATATAAAAATTTTAGCGTAAGAGGAACTGATTATAATGTGTTTAACGATGTCTTACCAGAAGATCACTCATTCCAGTCAGAGGAAACTAATTCAACCCAAGATTCTCAAACTATAGTCGTCCCACCAAGAGCATCTGCTATAGAATCTGCAATCAATACACTTATATGCCCCATCCCTTCCAATGAGTTTTTGATAAATCCCGAGCTGAGACAGCATGTTATTTTCCATGACAAGTACTATCAATTCAATAAATCACCCCAAGAAGAAGGTAACCTCAACAAACATCTGAAGGTAGAATGGTTTGCATCAGTTTTATTGAGATATCACAGTAAATGGAAATTAGAGAAGCAGAAACAGATAGCTGATAAATATCATAATGCGTGTGGCTGGAGAAAAGTTTTGGTTAATCTACCTCCAGATGCACATAATAACATCGTAGTTCGGAGAAGGTTTGCTAATGGATATGGTTGGGGTGTTGTAGATCACTTGTGTGATTTATTTAGAGTTTCAGAAAACAAATTGTAAAAGTACTGGTAACACACTACAGGTATTCTTTACAATATTACTCTCTTCTTTATACAAATATAAATAAAACATAGAATTTCTATAATGAATAGTTATGAACAAACAAAAAGCTTTTGGAAATTCACAAAAACTTATAAGATACACATTTATATAAGGTACTGTCAGTTCAAAACATTTCTTTTTCTTTTTCTTTTTCCTTCGTTTTTCGTAGTTTTTAATCCTTATTTCAAAAACTGACTAAAGAACTAAAAACAAAGTTAAAAAAACAAAATAAATAAAAATAAAAAAATGCCTCAGAAAAATTTACTTCTGGGCGATTATTGACGAAAGGTTTCTTCTAAGAATTCTTCTTCTTCAGCAACATGCATGGCCTTAGAACCAGCAGCAACAGAAGCACTTGGATCTCTACCAGCATATCTCAATTTCAAGTCCTTGTATTTTTGAGTTTCACCCAAAACAGCTTCCACTCTTGGGGCAGCAAAGTTGTAAGCACCCATGTTCAATGGTTCTTCTTGAGTCCACACCAAGTCTTCAAGGTTTGGATATTCATTCAAGGCATCACGTAATTGAGCGTATGGGAATGGATGCAACTGTTCAATCTTAATGAAAGCAGTTGATTTGTCATCCAAGGAAGCTCTCTTTTTGTGCAAAGCAGCATAAACTTGACCAGTCAATAAAACAACTCTCTTCACTTCCGATTTGTCACCCAAAACATCTTCAATGATCCATTGGAAGTGTGAGTCACCGGTGAATTCCGACAAGTTAGATCTTGCCAATGGATGACGTAATAACGATTTGGAGAAGACCAAAATCAATGGTTTTCTAAATTGTCTATGCATTTGACGACGTAAAAGATGGAAAACGTTGGCTGGGGTGGTTGGGTAGGCAACTTGCATGTTACAGTCTTGATGTTGACGTTCTAATTTTTCTGGTGATGGGAAGAAACGTTGATCTTCATTACATAATTGTAAGTATCTTTCGAGTCTGGATGAGGAATGTTCTGGACCTTGACCATCGTAACCATGTGGCAATGACAAAACAACACCAGATCTTTGTTTCCATTTCGATTCAGCACCAGCGACGAATTGATCAATGACAACTTGGGCAGTGTTGGCGAAATCACCAAATTGAGCTTCCCATTCAACCAAAGCATCTGGGGAGGTCAAGGAGTAACCATATTCAAACCCTAAAACACCGTATTCTGACAAGGAAGAGTTGGAAATATTGAAAGCACCTTGATCTTCACTCAAGTTGGATAATGGAGTCCACACAGATTCACTGTTTTGATCGTGCAAAACAGCATGTCTTTGAGAGAAGGTACCTCTTTCGACATCTTGACCCGACACTCTAACGTGGTATCCTTCGAGAGCCAAAGAACCATAAGCAAGAGCTTCACCAGTAGCATAATCAATACCTTCACCGGTTTCAACACTCTTCTTTCTAGCATTCAAAATACGTTTCAAGTTTCTGTGAACTTCAAATCCTTCTGGAGTTTCGGAAATGGCATTACCAATCTTTTTCAAAGTAGCTTCGTCAACAGCAGTTGGTAAGTGTGGTAAGACTTCAGTAGCCAATTCTTTTGGTGACTTGAAATCTTCCCAAGGAGTGGTCAACCATTCTCTAGAGGTAGGTTTATATTCCTTGGCTTTCTTGAAGTTGTCTTCTAAAATATTCCAAACCCATTGCTTGTGTTCTTTGATATCTTCAGCAGTAAAAGTACCTTCGTCAATTAATTGTTTTTCGTAAATGTCAATGACAGAGTTCTTTTTAGCAATTTCTTGGTACATGAGTGGTTGAGTGAAAGATGGTTGATCAGTTTCATTATGACCGTGCTTTCTGTAACCAACGACATCAATGATACAGTCGGTGTGGTAAGTGGCTCTCCATTCAGCAGCCAAGTTAAAAACAAAAGTACAAGCTTCCACATCGTCAGCATTAACATGGAAAATTGGAGCATCAATGGCTTTGGCAATGTCAGATGGATACAAGGTTGATCTAGCAAATCTTGGATCAGTGGTAAAACCAATTTGATTATTCACAATGACATGAATAGTACCACCAGTAGAATAGGCTGGCAAGTTAGCAAAACCCATAGTTTCATAAACAACCCCTTGTCCGGCAAATGCAGCATCACCATGTAAAAGGACAGCCATTGCTTTTTTAAAAGAACCAATGTCTTGTTTGTATTGTTGAATTGCACGAGTTTTACCCAAAACAACACCATCTTCGGCTTCCAAATGGGATGGATTAGCAACAATAGATAAGTTGACGTGTTTACCAGAAGTTGTTGGTCTAGCATAATTCATACCCAAATGGTACTTCACATCACCAGAACCTTCATCAAATTCTTTAGAACCAGTGAATTCGGAAAAGATAGATTCGTTTGGTTTACGAACAACATTAGACAACATATTCAATCTACCTCTATGTGGCATACCGATAACAACGTCTTCAACACCGTATTCAACAGAGGTATCAATTAAAGCTTTCATACCTGGGACAACGGCTTCTGCACCTTCCAAACCAAATCTCTTGTCATTTGGGAACTTACTTGACAAGAAGGATTCAAAAGAGGTGGCCCAAATCAAACGATCCAAAATTTGTCTTTTTTGATCTGGAGAATATTTAAATGGTTGAGGAACTTCAATTCTGTCTCTTAACCAGTCACATTGTTCCTTTGATGGGATGTGTACGTACTCAACACCATAGGAGGAGCAGTAAGTTTTTTCACAAAAGTTGATGATTTCTTTCAAAGTCATACTCTTCTTACCACCTTGAGCGAATCTTGGCAAAATACCAGGACCCAAAGTGATTTCTTTAGCCAAATCTTGTTCAGTGAAACCATAGTAGTCTAAAGTCAATTCTTTTGGAACAGTAGTGTTGTCACCAAAAGAGATTCCCAATGGATCAATTTTAGCTTTCTGGTGACCTCTAACTTGGTAAGCACGAACCAACAATTGCACCTTCAAATGGGTAACAACGTCTTCGGAGATTGGGCTTTGACCCGGATAAAATCCAGCAGCACCTCCTGAAACAGTTGGGACAATAGTTGGTGGGGCTTGGAAAGCCTTGGATGGTGGGATGTTATCATTTTCAATGTTCTTGAAGTAGGCATTCCATGAAGCGTGGACACTTGAAGGATCTTGTCTCCAAGCTTCGTACATTTCATCGACATAGTTGGAATTGGATCCTTGCAAAAATGAATCGGTAGCAAGATAACGTCTGCCAATAACAGAAGTTTTTGGAATAGTTAAGCGTGATTTTAAAAGCTGTGTACGAGGTACAGCACTTCTAAAAGCTCTAAGCATTTTTTATTTTATAAAATTTGTAGTTTAAAGTCTCTCGGTGGATGACTGGCTAGTAACTTATCAGATAACCAGATCACAATTGTATAAAAGGAAAAGCAAAAAACGATAATTAGAAAAAAAGGGAAAAAAAATAGAAAGGGAATCGGTTAAAAATTTTACTTTTATATTTGTTGTTCTATTATTTGTTGGAGAGAGAAAGAGAGAAGGGCAAAGGTTTTTTATGTGCACAATGACAAAAAATAAAACTAAAGTGCCCACGTCGCATCCCCACCGATTAAGTTGAAAAATCCCGGAGTTTGATTGACTATTGTCTTGAAGAAACTACAAATAAGCAAGCATTTCGTTTGCCTTCGAAGTTAGGGAAGACGTTTAGAAGGAAAGGAATGACGAGTTGTGAATTGGTGTACCTTTTCCTTTTTGTCTTGACTAGAGACCAATAATATGAAAATTGTCTTTCTGTCCTGTCAACCCCGGAGAAATTTAAATAACCGGTCCCAAGCCACGGAAATCGCAACAGTCAAAAATTCTTGAGGCAATTTGATTGTAACGTTCTATTGCCGTGAACTCCGATCCTTGTATTATCTTAAGATCACTGTTCTAAGTTGTAAGACATTCAAGTTATGTCGGATGTGCCATTGCTATTGAATGCTCTGGACGAGGTGGCAAAAGTTTGACCAGGAATAGAATACGTCTGCAATTAATTAGTTCTGAAGTAAATGATAAGTCCGGGAACAAAACAGTCTCATTTATTTGGGTAGCTTTGATTGGTCCAATAATGGCCGAGAACTCCAGAAAAAAAAAAAAAGAAAAAGTTGCATTTAACCAAGGAAAAATGAAATTTTGCAACATGAACATTACTTTTTGAATGATTGCCACCTGCATCTTTTTCGGGAATGATACTTGATCATTTTTTATTCTGTTATAACAGAATATGCAAGTCATTAGGTCATTCAAGAAAAAACCTGGAGAAAATTGTAGTACTATATTAGCGTTGCCGTACCTCTCAATAGAAGCCACTAGAATGATTTAGGTTTATTTCACCTTAGTTAAGTCACTTGTAAACAAGATAGATTAATATCTCATTTGATTTAGTTTTGCTATTGAATAGTTAATGTGAATGCAGATTTTTATTTTGCTACCAAAATCCCTCTTTCTGTATTTGCAAACCACTGAAATGCGGCTCTTATTTGTTTAGAATTTGTTCCTAGGTCAAGGTTATTTGCTGCAATACAGCTTTTTGTCATTTGTGGTTCGTATAAAGAAACTAGTATGCTAATTGTAAAATTGATTGCTTGTGGTTACTTTTCGCCGTATGTTTTTGCAGTCTATTTTTCTCTTGAGTCAACATCACAGGAAATCAAATCCTTTGACTTGTCTAATCGTAGTTATGATACAAATT
>OBUW01000455.1_pt1 | contig 21966 bp, 16 predicted proteins | sample 1475761 | NCBI WGS metagenome assembly OBUW01 (sample SAMEA2579908, study PRJEB22360) | human gut metagenome | biome: human gut; feature: human-associated habitat; material: faeces | place: Denmark | collected 2008/2010
AGGTGGTCTAACATTTAACATTGAACTTGTCAATTTTGATTTTTGAGATTTTGCAAGAAGAGAAATCGGAATGGTCTCATAACATGAAGGAAAAAAAAAAATGGCGAAAAACACACTCTCTCACTCAGAAACAAAGGATAATACTATCAGGAGGTGTATGGTTTAATGACAAATACTTAATAACACTAGTTAATATTTGAAAAATTAGTAAAACAAAAGATAAAAATGTTATAAACCGTGTTGTGCTTTGATAGTCGATATATGTTTTGTAGTTTAGTAGAATTCGTTTTCACTTTTTTTTTGGTAAAATATTTGTACAAAACTTTTACAATTCTATTTTAGCAAGAGAATAAACTACTAGCTCTGTTAACACTGTAATAAAAAGTTTAAATAAATTAAAAAATATAAATTGGTGAAAAGTAATACAAGTATAAAAATGCATATGTTATAATGAATTAACTATTGAAAACTATCATCCCATCAACCGCAACGCTAATTCAACACTAGCAAATGTACCTGCACTACAAGGTACAGCTCTTAAAAGACATGGTACAATACCTCTCCAGAAACCAGTTAATCCGTGATGTGAATAAATATATCTCAAAGCCTTTAAAGAGCTGCCACCAAATTTGCTATCTTTCCCAAACCCATCACTCTGCACATTAGACTTTATAACATCTAGTGGGTACGACAGAAGCCACAATGCGTTTCCTGCAATAGCTCCACTAGCTAATAATTCTGGTGTACTTATTTGATCACGGCTTTTATAATGTTGCAAGTCTATTATTTTTTGAATCAAAGTTTCATATGTCAAAAACCAAACACCATAGGCTTGTATTTCACGAATCAATGTTATCCCAAATCCTCTATAAATACCATTGACAATACCCTGTTCTCTATATATCTTGCTAACAGTTTCACGCAAGGAAACTGGTTTCCCTGACGATTGACTCAATATACGCAATTGCTCCACTGGAGCTGTGACAGGGGTATTCACCACACCAGCCATTGCCCCAGCAATATAAGTTTGTGGCCACAAATTCAAGCTTGGCTGACCTGTGTATTGTAAAATTTGTCGTTTTGTCTCATGGAATCCGTAGAATTGAAGGGACACACAGACACCAACCCCAAATAATGGAGGCAAGGTCCCTTTGTAGAAAGCCAAAATTCCTTCATTCTTGATAACATTTTTGATGACCTGAAAAGAAGAAGTAGCTGATGTTGTCTGCAATCTTATTTTAACAAGATCGGCTGGTTGACCAATTAACACTTGTGTTGCTCCTCCCACAAAACCAGCTGCAATATCTTTGAGTTTTCTTGTCAAAGAATTGTCAACTGATTTGGTAATTTCCGTATCTAAAACAGTTTCTGCATTGGACATATTAGCTTTCTAAAAAGTCTCTCCAAATAATAATACAAAGAAAAGAATTAAAGAGAAAAAACTACCAGCTAAAAGTGTGATAAATGAATTTGAAATATTAGAATGGAGATCAATTTTTTTTATCAAGATATCAATTATCACTCACACTCACGTGCAAAATAACGCTACCATATAAAATGGTCGTGTATTTGTTGTATGTTGACTTTTTTTTTTGACCACGTACCACAAGTTAAAAGTGAACAAACAAAAACAACCATATTGAAAAGCGCTTGAAAAAAAAAAGGAATCACCGTATATTTTCAGTCGTTGTTTTTTTTTTGGTTTCACATTACATACTTGTGACTTTCTTTTTATTTAGATCAATTGTTCAAACATGTCTGGTAGAAGAAGAGCATATCCACAACCTCAGTATGCAACGGGACCAGCTGGCATGGCTACACCACCAGCTCCTAATCAGTTCCAACAACAACAACCCGTACAACAACCAGTGCAACAATATGGAGTTGACCAAATGCAAGGCCAATTTCAGCAAATGAATGTTGGTGGAGTGGGACCAACAGGAGTTCCACCAACTCCACAATACCCATATCAACAACCTGGGCAGCCTCAACAATCACCCCAACTCAGTTATGATCCATATCAACCCCAACCTCAAGCAAATACTGGTGTGTATGGACAAGGCATGGGCGGTGTTCCACCATCAGCAGTGCCTGCTGGCGGAGCTGGATATGGCGGATATGGTCAACAAAACAACATCGGTTTAGGTGCTCAATTGAATGCTTTGTATACCACTGACTTGTCAAGGGACCTTCCACCACCAATTGCCGAATTGTCCTTCCAACCACCACCAATAACATTACCAGATAATGCAACTTTGATTCCAGCATCTAAGACTGCTAATGCAACCCCTGAGTATTTCAGATCAACTTTGAATGTGGTACCAACCAATTCATCTCTTTTGAAGAAATCAAAGTTACCATTGGCTATTGTTGTTAATCCTTACAACGCTTTGAAAATTGAAAACGAAAATGTACCAGTCACCTGTGATACTGTCATTAGCAGATGTCGTCGTTGTCGTGGTTACATCAACCCATTTGTTACTTTGGCTGAGAATGGCAGACGTTGGAGATGTAACTTTTGTAATTTGTTGAACGACATTCCAAGCGCTTTTGACTATGACGAAATCAGTGGCCAAGTCAAAAACAAGTTTGACAGAGTTGAATTGAACCATTCAGTTGTCGAATTTATTGCTCCAAAAGAGTACATGGCAAGAGCCCCACAACCAATTGTTTACACATTTATTATTGATGTTTCTGTACACGCTATTCAGAGTGGTTTAACTGGTACCATAACCAGAACTATCTTGGAAAGTTTAGATAGAATTCCTAACGAAAATAAAACAGCTAGAGTTTCATTCATCGGTGTTGACTCCAACTTACATTATATCCGTTTCAACGAAGGATTAGAAGGTACCGAGATTTTGGTTGTTGCTGATATAGATGAGCCATTCTTGCCATCTCCAGGTGGGTTGTTGGTCAATTTGGATGAGAATAGAGAAGCGATTGAAAAATTATTGTTAGACTTTCCTTCTTATTTTGAAAACAATGCTAACCAAGGTTTTGCTTTGGGACCAGCTTTGAAAGCAGGTCATAAAATGATAAGCAACATTGGGGGTAAATTAGTATGTTTTGCTGCCACTTTACCAAATATTGGTGAAGGTAAGTTGAGTGTAAGAGACGAAGCTAGCGTTGCAGGTAAAGCTAAAGAAGCCAAGGCTTTATTAGCTCCAGCTGATAGTTTTTACAAGTCTTTTGCCGTCACATGCAATTCTTCACAGGTTACAGTTGATTTGTTTTTGACCTCTTCGGCATACCAGGATGTTGCCACTTTGTCAAACTTGGCAAGATATACTGCAGGGCAAACCCATTTCTACCCAGCATGGACTAGCAACAAATACGAGGACGTTGCCAAGTTATCTAAAGAAGTTAGCGATCATTTGTCACAAGATATTGCCCTTGAAGCTGTGTTAAGAGTCAGAGGTTCCACTGGATTCAGAATGTCTTCATTTTATGGAAACTTTTTTAACCGTTCTTCTGATTTGTGTTCATTCCCAACTTTCCCAAGAGATCAATCTTACCTTATTGAAATGTCGATTGAAGAAACAATTAACAAACCTGTGGTTTACTTCCAAGCTGCCGTTTTGCACTCCACATGTTTTGGAGAGAGAAGAATTAGGGTTATGAACTTGGCTTTGCCAACATCATCCAAGTTGGTAGATATTTATGCCTCTGCCGATCAGTTGGCAATCGCAAACTATTTCACTCACAAGGCTATCGAAAAGGCATTGTCCAGTTCATTGCCAGAAGCTAGAGAATACTTAATTGCCAGAGTCGTAGACATATTGAACGTTTACAGAAAAGAATTAGTTGCCGGAAACGTTTCTGGTGCTTCACCATTGCAAATTTCGACTAATTTGAGAATGTTGCCATTACTTTTGTTCTGTTTGACCAAGCATTTGGCTTTCAGAGGCGAGAGAGTGCCTTCAGACCACAGAGCAGCAGCTTTAAACAATTTGGGATCATCTCCAATTCCTCAATTAATCAAATCCATCTATCCAACTGTATATTCTTTGCATAACATGCCTGATACCTGTGGATTACCAGGAGTCAAAGAAGACGAAGATGATGAGGAAGGTGCTGGAGCAGAAATTGATGTTGTTCTTCCAGACCCAATTAACGATTCTAAAGCTTCCTGGGAAAACTACGGTTTGTACTTGATTGATAATGGCAGCGAGTTGTTCTTGTGGGTATCTGGTAATGTCGTGCCAGGTTTAGTACAAGACTTGTTTGGTACCGAGAATTTGTACGAAATCCCAACTGGTAAAACTGAGTTGCCTGAGTTTTCTCTCGAGGAATCTGAATTCAACTACAGAGTCCGTCAAATTATTGGCAAAATCAGAGAACAAAACGATTCAATTATTTGGAAGAATCTCTATGTTGTTGTTGGTGCATCATCAAATGAACCAATTGAAATTTCACAACAACGTGATTTGATGGCTTTGAGAATGTGGGCTTCAAGCTGCTTGGTGGAAGATAAAACCGGCAGCGAACCATCGTATAGAGATTTCTTGACTTCTTTGAAATCCAAAGTTTCTCAATAAGCTCAATTCTTTTTTTTATTATCATTATTTTTATTATTTGTTAGTAGGTCTCTAGTCTGAGTTGGAATATATAATGTTTATTCTGTAATGGTACTACGGGACCTACATGTTTGGGTATATATGAATTACATTTGATCGCTTACTGTATGTTTATTATTGATTTCGCCTATTTACTTGTAATCTATCATGGACAATGAATCTAGTAACATGTTCCTCTCTTCTTCTGACTTGAATGTCTCCAGCACTGATGTTTTAAGACCCTGGGAGTAAATTTTCAAATTCTTTGCAATTGGCCCACCTCTAGCCATTGCTGCCACTATACTTTTCTTAAATTTTTGATTTAATTTTGTCCAAAACAATTCTGTCAATGATTCCAGTTTGTAATATTTCAAGACTATTTCTAAAAAAGTTAATTTATCATCGTCACTTTCAGACTTCCAATCACTCAAAATGTCACTCAACTTGGTAAAATATTCACTCGATTCTTCTTTAACTTCTGTAAGGATTGCTGTAAAATTTCTTGGTGATTGTAATGCTCGTGATAGCTGAGCTGACGCAGATTGAACTTTTCTGGTAATAGTTGAGCGATCAAAAACATTGAAAAATTCACTACTATCCAATATATACAATGCAGATAAATGGGAATGTAATTTCTGATTTTTGCGTTCAAGGGTCGAAGGGTGGTTGAAGTCACCACTTACAACATTAATACACTGGGAAAGAAAATTTGATCTCTTTGATATGGCAATGGACTGATAATCTCGAATCAATTTCACTGACAATACGCTTACCTCAGCACCTTTTTCACTGGTTGCATCTTGATACATTTGATTGATTTGGATATGCAATTTGGCCAACCTTACCAAATCCCTCTCGTTCAGAACACTTGTCAATTCTTCTATTTGTTGAATAATAAAAATGAAAAAACTTGTGCCTCGCAACAACTCTAATGTTAAATGGATTCTCTTCAATGCTTTATTTAGTTTCATTGCCTCGTCAAATGGCTCGACAACCTCTTGCTTAATTCTCTTAAAAGGTGCATTGATTCTTTCAAGGTTGGGGTTTATCTGTGTAGTCAAAATCTTTTGATACTCGGCAATTTTCTGAAAATTTGATATCAATGATGAATAATTTGAAGAGGAAATCTTTTCGATTCTTTTATCACATTCTTGGATGTCAAACTTCAATTTTTTTATTGGTGTTACCAAGTCTAAATGTGGATTTTCTTGTCCATTAGTAGCTAGAAGCAATTCGTTCGCAAACTGTTGAGGATCAAAGTTTGTCTCCAAAAAAGCCTCAAAATCTTCCAGTTCATTCGTTGGATACTCTGTAGTTTGGCTTGTCATTTATGAATTAAATGTACGTCTATTCTCTGTTTTAAAGTCAACAAAGCATTAAAAAATGAAAATAATAAAGATCGCGGTTGAATAAATATTTAGATTGTCGGTTCTCTCTTGTCTCTCTCTGTTGTTTACGATTTCTTATGTGTGCGACCAACACACTACTTTCTATAATAATGTCAAATCTATGTAATATTAACTTATTCAGTTCTATATTTTGGTTTCGGTGGTTGTTTTTTATTCCCAGCCATTGGTTTTCTACCTTTTCCTTGTCTTTGATTGGGTTTACCATTAAACTTTTGTTGAAACTTCTGTTTCTTCATTAGTTTTTTCAATTTTTCTTCTTCTAGTTTCTTCATCTTTGCTTTTTCTAGCTTCCTTTGACGACACACAATCTTTAATTGTCTTTTCTTCTTACCTGGTCTGTTCTTGCGACACTTCGCCTTCTGTCTAGCTATTTCACTCTCTATTTTTGCATTATATTCATTTAAGTTTAGACATTTCCATGGCTGAGTATCAACAATATACATCTGTTGGTAAATATCGTCACTGCTTACTGCACATTGTTGGAATTGCTCTCTTTGTTTATCTGTGTATTTGGCAAAATAAAAGGATTCGGGTCTTTCGTTGATGACTCTTTCTTCAGATTGTTCCCGAAGTGAAACTTTCATTATTGATGGTTTAGCCTCTTTACTTCGACCTCGATCTTCAACAACGGTGTCACTGGCAGCAAACAAAGGAAAGTCAAATTCGGCATCTGAACCATTTGATTCTTGTATTCCTCCTTTATTATCTTCATTATCGTTTTCCTCAACTTCCTTAAGTTCAAATTCTAGTTTTGGTACAACATAATCTGACGTATCAGAATCATAGTCTGATTCCAGGTTGTATAATAAAGACCTGTTTGTTCTAATTATATGTTAGTTAAATGGTCGATAATGTTAATTGTCATTTTGGTTTATCATACATACTTTATTTCACTCATAGGCACAAGTATTATAAGTAATATAATTTACTATTGAAGAGACTTCCTCTGTACGTTAATGCTTATTGATTTTTTTTCTGGAGAATCTATCTGGCGATGTCTTCAGAAAATTTACATGTTGCAACAGAAAAAAAAATTACACTAGCAAAGTGAATAATATTTACATACTTGTATATTTCAATTAAAAGAAAACAACGTGGCTCAACTCTAATATCACCATAGTGGGTGTGCTAAAGTACTGACAGTCCTAATAATGTCTTTCCTGGTATTCAAATGAGGAGGAATAAACTTTTTGATTTTCTTGGAATCAATATCAATTTCAAGATTTCCATCAACTATTATATCATCCTTGACGCAATCAGAAAACCCACTCAAAGACTCTAAACTAACATCAATTTGGTTATCTTTTGCTTTTGAGTGTACTTCTGGAAATTCCTTTAAAAATTCTTCAGCTAAATCTACCTCCACAAAATGAAGCAACAAATTTTGAAACTGTCTTTGACCATTTGTTATTGAGCTTCTTTGATCACAATTTGGATTCCTAGGATCAATACCAATAAACTTGAAAAAGAGCTTCCACAATTTGCTTTTTTCAGTTGCATTTATTTCTCTCTTCTGATGAGGTTGTACAGTATTGATAACCTTGCTGACAACCGTTGACGTGATCAAGGAGACTTGCAAATCAACAGCATACTTTCTATCGTCGATTACAAATACATAGAAAGGCAAAAATTTATCAACAGCCGAGATATTTGGGTTTCCATCAAACTTGCAATAACGCAATCCAATCGGATAATGATCTAATGTCAACTGTTGTCGCAACCCCACTTTCTTTTCTTCTAGTTCTTTCGATTTCTCTTCTGCTTCTCTAGCAAGTCTCTCCTGTTCTTCCTGTTTTGCTTTGGCAATTCGTTTTTCTTCTTGTGCTCGCAATTCTTCTTCTTCTTTCCGTTTCTGCTCTTTCTCTTTCTCGGACTTTAAAAACATTTCTCTTCGAGCCCTCTTTTTAGCTTCGACCTTTTCTTGCCACAATCTAGCTTCTTCAGCATCTTTGATTTTTTGTTCTTCTTGTGCCTTGATAACTGCTTGAGAAGGTGGTGGCGGTGGCGGAGGAGCAGGTGGCGTTGCCGATAAATGTTTTCTTTTTTCTGCAAAAGAATCTGAATGGCTTTCACTGGTGTGGTGATCATCAGAAGTGAATTCTCTATGTAGTGATTTCAATTTCAAATCAGACTTTGACTTCTTCAAAAGATGTGGTTCTTTAGGTTCATCGTCTGACCATTCACGTTTCCGCTTTCTTTCCTCATTGCTATGAGTCTTTTCAAGTTTTCGACCTGTAGACTCGTGGGGTTTCCGATTGCTGACATGCTCATTAACTGTTTTCGTGATTTTATCCTCCAGCTTCTTTTCAGCACTTTTATTTTCTGTGTGTGCTGTAATTTCTTTTTCTTCCACTACGTCATCTTCGTCTGATGATACGGGAACAGAAGGTGCACGAGATGTTGCACGAGATACTACCCTTGACGGAATACCAGACAAAATTTTGGTTCCACTCTTCTTCTCCATGAATTTCATTATTACACTAACTTCCCGTGAATCAAAATGTGGCGAGTGTTGTGCAATTTCTAAAGCATTCAACCCATCTTTTTTTCTTGTCTTGAATGGATCAGCACCTTTGGACAACAAGGAATCGACAACTTCAAAATGACCGCGTCCGATACTGGCCAATAATGCAGTAACACCACAACTTGACTCGGTATCAATATTAAAAGGTGTAGGGTTTAGCCCTAGTATAATATCAACAAGTTCTGTGTGGCCGTTTCTAGCAGCTAATATTAAAATATCTGGTTTTCCTTCTAAATTATGACCAGCAACAAAATATTCTGCTGTTTTCTCTTTTGAATTCTCTGCAGCGTATTTATATATTCCCTTACCTTTAATTAGCTCTGCAAAATAGTTGTCATTTGGATCCTCCATGATTGGTCCACTAGCAATAGGAGCATCTGATACAAACTGAACTTCTCTTGGTAAACGACTGTTATAGTTTGCAGTTGCTTCTTCTAGAACTTGAATAATTTCATCATATCCTTCTTCTCCTTCATGTTCATTATAAATCTTAGTTAAAGCGGTGAATCCATCAATATTGAAAATAGTAGGATCAGCATCATTTTCTAGTAACACTTTAACACAATCAAGATGTTTGTTTTCAGCTGCATCGATCAATGGTGTCTCGGAATCACCAGCTTCATCAGCTTTCGCATTTACATTAGCACCATTTTCGATGAGATATTTCACAATTTGTGTATGACCTTCCAATGCTGCCTCATGCAAGCATGTGAATCCACAGAAATCCTTTTCATTGGCACTAGCACCCCTCTCTATGTAATCTTGGACATCTGCAAAATTACCCTTCTTGCAAGCTCGTTGTAATAATGATCGACCACTTGAATCACGTTTAACTTTGTAAGGTAGTTTCTTCGACTTTGAAATCTTAGATTCTGATTTTGAACTGACACCGTTTTCAGATGTCTTTGCATTCTCCGACCGCATTTTCTCTTTTTTAATTGGTAATCTATCTTCTAGTTGGTGATTTCTCTCTTTCTCGCCAACCTCTTTCACTTCTGGCTTATTTACTTCTGTTTTATCGTTACTGATTTCTGTTGTTGCTTTTGAATTTTGAAAATCAGGATGTTGGTCATCTTCTGGTAGTTTTTCTGGTTCTTGGAGTTTGAAATCTGGTTCTTGAATCTCCTCCTCCTCTTCATCGGAACTAAAAATAGTATTCAATTTTGTTTTCTTCAATTTATGTCTCTTTACATCTGCTGTTTGTTCACGTAAAAGTTTCTTTCCTTCATCGAGACGTGGAAGGTCATCTGCTATAACAGTTTCAGCTTCTGAAATATTTTCATTCTCATCAATGTTCTCCAGCACATTTGCTGCCACAACTGAACCATCCTTTGCTTCCGGTATCTCTGCTAACTCATTGAAATTGAAATCAGTATCACTTTCATTAACTGGAGACAATAATGATGTATCGGCAAATGATTCTGAGCGGGCAAGTTTTGGTTGAGTCGTTTCTGATTTATCTGAATCGTTTTTTCCAGTATTCTTATCAGGTCCTAGGGCACAGCCAGCTGTAGCTTTCAGGTCGTCATTATTGTCTTTCAAATTTACTTCACTATTGGGTTCCAGTTTATTGTCCTTTTTGTCCGTTAAAAGTTGCTCGCTTTGTTGAATTGGTTCCGTTTTTCGTTCTTCTGAATTAATCGTTTTGTCACTTTTTTCGATTGTTACCTTTTCTTCTTTAGCCTTAGTTTTGGCAGATTTTAAGTAATCAGTGAATGAAGTTTTCTTGGTAATTGTTGGTTTCAAAGATTTACTAACTTCTTCGACACTCGGTTTGGTTGACCCTGAACCCAAAGTCAGATTCTTCTCAGTTTTGTTATCTCTGCTATTTATATTTTCTGGTTTCGTTGACACGTCCACATTAGTATGATGATCAATTTTTATTATTGAACTTCGCCTGCTGCTTTCTCGTGAAACATTACGGGAACTTTCCCTTGAAAATTTTTGGCTTGAGATATCACTAATGGAACTCTTTCGTGAATCATTCAAAAAATTATGTGCTTCTTTGGTGGTAGATCTTTTTGCACCGTCATCTCCTCTGAAATCAAACAGTTCAAACCCCTTCTTATCTCTTGTTGTACTACGTCCTTGAGGGGAAAATTTTGAACTTCGTTGATCAGAGCTAATCATTGGATTATTCAAACGATCGCTTGTATTATTCGCACTGACATAGGATGACTTTCTTTTATCTTCTTTAGCATCATAATTACTTGTAGGATCCGAACTTTTTCTGCTGCTGCTGCTATAGTTTCCAGCCCTCGAAATAAACTTGTCATTTCCATCCAGATACTTTGAATACGAATCATATCTATCAAATCCAGGTCGTCTTCTGTTCGGTATGTTACTACTACCATTTCCACTTACTCCACCAGTAGTGCTTTGCCCATTAATTGAATGGCTTCGGGATCCATAATAAGTACTTCCACCTTTTGGTCCAGTCCTGTAATAATTACTACTAGACGAACCGTTTTTAGGAGTGTATGACTCATAACGAGATCTATAGCCAGACCCACCATAAGTGTCACGTCTGCTTGAGGAGTATGATAAGGAACTTGTACCTGTTTCACGATCTTTTCCTGCGGAACCAATATATGTACTAGAACTCTGATTACCTTGCAGAGTTACTCCTTCTCTGCCTCCCGTACCGCTGTCATATATCTTCTTTGAATGGTTCTTACCATACCTTGGAGTATAGTGTGTATTACTGTTGTATGACATTGATTATAATTAAATATAAGACTCGATTATATTGTTGCCCTTGGTTTGAAGGTGGATATTTGATACGAGCAAATTATATGAGTTCTATGATAGTGTTTGTTTATTTCAGTATTTTCGACAATATGGTTTGTAGTATATCTTGAAATTTGTATTGTCTTGTTTATACCTAATTAAATTGAAAGTTAAAATGATGATTTAATTTCGACAATATGATAAATGTAAGTTGGTAAGCACCAGATGACGGAAAACTGGTTTTATTGTTGTTATATATTTTTTTCTTACCTCTAAACCAAGGGAAGGAAAAAAAAAGGGCAAAAAAAAATTTTGAAATACCGAAAATACAAACTGGGTCGTGTACTCTGGAGAATTTATTCTTCCATTTACATAAAGTTGTATAAAGAGATGTTCAATAATAAATAGGAGTTGTATATTTACAAGATAGACCAGTTTTATTTGATGTATATGTTTAAACAAAGACTCTCTCATTTGGTGTTGGATTCAGGTTCTAAGTTCAATTCAGGCATTCTCATGATAACTTTTTCATCATTATTAGCAATTTTCTGGATTTCTTTTAAAATCTTTGAATCCTTCCATTTATCAGGTAGTGGAGTAATCTTGTAGTTTTTGGTTGCCCAATAGTAGATATCCCAATCCGCTTCATCGAGTAATTTGTCATATTCGTCCAACTCTTCCATGGTCATGGTTTTCAAATATTTATCGGCAAATCTACTCAATAGCAAATCACTTTCCAAAATACCTCTCTTTCGTGATTGGTACAATAATCTAGCTCTTTTAACTTCGATAGTCTCACCAGTTCTGACGATTGGTTGAATTTTTAACTTGATTTCTGTATCTATTGGAGGGTTTTGTGGCTTTCCATAATTAGCAAAAACAACCAGAGATTGAGAAAATGATCTCTTCGAGATAGCACGATAGGACTTACTTAACATTGTTTTTTATCCGAATAGTTGAAATGATAAATCTTAAAGTATAAACTCAACATTTTCTATGTCCTTTTTTTCTTTCAACTTTTTTTTTGCTTCCTTTGTTTGGTGTAGGTGGAAGTGTAAGTGTCGTGTCCCCGGTAGAGACCTTTCCAAAAGTTACTGGAATCTGTGCGTAGCAAAAGTTGTTTAAACTGATAATTCTTTTTTTTTTTTACATTTTTTGGGCTCGTTTAAAACGTATTATTAATAATATATAAACAAAGCAACATTCAGATTTTGGTTCTTTATTTATTCATTGTATAAACTTCAACGTCTATACTAAATCTTACTACAGCAGCAATGGGGAAAACGGTTTCTAAATTATCAAAAGATGATTTGAGGCAGCTTCGACAGGCCACGTATTTTGATAAACGTGAGTTGCAACAATGGTACAAAGGGTTTCTAAGAGATTGTCCACTGGGCCAATTGTCAGAAGAAGAATTTGTGAAGGTTTACAAGCAATTTTTCCCATTTGGTGACCCGACTGATTATTGCCATTATTTGTTTCGAGTTTTTGATTTGGATAATTCAAAATACATTGATTTTAAAGAGTTTATAATTGCATTGAGTATAACCAGTAGAGGCACAGAGGAACAGAAAATCAACTGGAGCTTTAAAATGTATGACTATAAAAAGGAAGGAAAGATTGGTTATAAAGAAATTTTACCCATTGTGAGGGCTACTTATAAAATGGTTGGACCGATGGTGGAATTACCGGAAGATCAACAAACTCCTGAAGCTAGAGTAGATAGATATTTCCAGTTGTTGGGCAAAGACAAGAATACCGACAAATTAGATTTGAATGACTTTAAAAAATTGGCTCAACTAGATTCAGGAATAGCTGCGGCGCTAAACTCCTATCTGGGTTTGGTATAGAGAGCCATATAAAACAATACACGGGGAATTAGAAGTATACATGTGTTCGATTAGTTAATACGAATAAAGTAAATAATAATATACAGAATAAACATACAAAAGAATAGGAATCGTTTTTTTTTTGATTTTTTTTTGTTTGAGTTGGTGATATTGATTACTGTTGTCCTTCCACTGCTTCCAACAACCCGTCTAAAAATTCATCAACTTCGTTTACACCAACATTTGTACATATGCTGACAACTTTCTTAAACTTAGAAGTCAAGTCGCTATAATCGACCAAAGTTTTTAATTCCTTCTCTAACTTGCTGTTGATGTCTTTATAAGCCTGTATTCTGGCTTTTAGTATTGGTGCTGGCTGTAACTGGCTCAATAAATAATCGTCAGTCTTCAAATCTTGTATTGGGTCTTTACCCTTTTTCAATTTGTCATATATCTGAGGTATTATGAATGGAGCGTCTGCATTATACTCTTTGGTATCATCTATTTCCTCATTCAACTCTTGTTTTGATAGAGCTAATTTATCCGTAACATTTGCTACTTGCAATTTCAAATTGTCTAAATTTATCAATTTTTCAGTAATTTTTTTGGTGTTGAAACGATTATTGGCAGTGACAATGGTAGCATCATGTAGAGCTCTATCTAATTGTTTGATCTGCTCTCTTTTGGAGTTCAAAATGTTTTCATATTCAACATTAGTATTGGAAAGCAATTGCTGAATACTATTGAATATTTTTCCAGAGGACGAACTTCCTTCCTGGTCTATCAATTTGGGGGTTGTCACCACTTTGGGACTTTCTACTTCTGGTAATTTTTCACCCCCAATTTCCAATCTTTTATTTAAAAACTCTAATCCGGTAGATATCAAGTCAAATATTTGATCATCGTTTTCAATTGAACCTAAGTCCCTGATAATTTCAAAATCGGAGGGCTTTGTGCCACGTTTATTAGAAATAGAAGTATCAGCCCCCAAATCCACTAAAACTTTAATAAACCATTTTGAATCCTTTTCTATAGCCAAATGCAATGCCGTGTTACCGTCTTCATCCTGTGCGTTAAGTATATTGGCACGAAAATCTAGTAAATTCTGATTGTTATCGCTTATAATATACTCCAAAATCTTGGTGGTGTAGAACCTGAAGCTATCGTTCTTATCTATTTGTAAAGTTAAATGGTGGAATACTGTTCTTTTTCTTTTGTCTAACAACCAAATATCAGGATACAACCAATTACCAAGGATTTTGGTGAAGTTACCTTTTTCCATAGAGTTTGTTACTTGAATACAGGAGATTAATGGGGACTCGCCTGCATTGTTACCTCTGATTGGAGAATTCAATCCCAATTCAATAAACGAGGACACTAAGTTCAAAGAAGCTAATGTTGAAGCAAAATGCAATGCAGTTTGACCTTTCAGATCCAACGGAATGTCGATAATTGTCTCGGGTGTATACCTTGACAATGCGTCTGCAAATGCCAGTTTCACGTCTTCGAACGAAATCCCATCGGGTTTTTCATCATCACGTTTGAACACATCTCCCAACTTAACTTTGATGTCATTCGCAATTTCTGAATTGCTATTATCAATGATTACAGCGGGCAACGTGAATGGGTAGTTTGAATTCTGTGATACCGACGATGCTATGAGTTTTTTGGTTATTGCTTTGCCATTGGAAAACAAATCTTTTTTAGACTTTTTATCCAACTTTTGTTTTTTGGAGGGAGAGTCCAATATATCACTATCGCTGTTGGCATCTTCCTCGTACAATCTTTTGTTTGCTTTGGGTAACTTGTCGAAATCATGTACATCGACCAAAAACAATTTCTTGGTGATCTCATAAATATCAAACTTCAAAGCCAAATTTACAGCTTTATCATATGGTATCCATATTCCCTGAAGATAGATGTTTTGGTGTTTCCTTAAATCCAAATATTGAGGGGTATTGCTGGATGACCCAAAATATTTTAAATTTGATAATATCTCATTGTCGAAATAATTGTCAACTTGGCTGGTTGATAATAATTCTAATTTAATTAAAATTTGAAATAACTGGGTAACATTAACAAACGAGTCTTGTACTCTTCTCAAAACTATAATTTCACCATGACTTTTGTTGTCAAATTTGAGATCATTGTTGTTGTTGTTGTTTTTGTCAGAATCTAGTTTCACTGTTAACTGAATAGTTTTTACACCAGAGTATATGGATGAATAAATTGTCGACAATAAAGCACAATTGTTGTTAATGGTCTTGTTCTTATTGTTGTTATTTATATGGGTCTCGAATAATTTTTGTTGAATTGACTGTGTTGTCAAGTCACCAATGTGTATAGGAGAATCCATAGTTTGTTGATAAACTTGAGCCAGCGTTTATAATGATAACGTTCAGCTTCCTTTCAATGAAATAAGTATGGGAAGTATAATTTGCTGTTGGTTATTTTTTTCCTTGTTTTTTTTATATATTTTTATTTTTGAATTAGCAACCGCTGTTGTGAAAGACAAATGGGTTTCTATCTTGAAAAGCTATGATGATTGTTGATAATTATCAGAATTTTTCTGTATTCTGATTTTTTTTTTTTGGCTTTTTGTAATAAACGCGTTGTTCACCTGCACACATTGATTACGTTTTTGGGGAAAAATGAACGAACGAGATTGAGGAAGAAAAAAGAAAGAGAAGAAAAATGGAATTGGAAATGTCTGTTACGACATTTCTACAGAGATGGGAAGACAAAGATAATTTCTAGAGAAAAATTGAGAGTTGTACACTTTCTAGCATGTACACATTTCTGTAATCACAACCATGGATTACTCAGGACGAGTTAACTCTAAAAAAGGTGCTGGTGGAATAGCAAGTAATGAAGATATCAACATTCAGACAAAGCAACGAGTACAAGAATTGTTATCCACCCATGTTTTGGATATAGACAACGATCCTTACGTTTTCCGAAACCATTTGGGTATGCTAGAGTGTAAGTTGTGTCTTACCACACATATCAATGAATCTTCATATATATCCCATTTGGGTGGTAGAAAGCATCATTTAAATTTGGAGCGAAGAAGGATTTTGGATGAGAAGCAGAATAAACTGAGAGAGCATCAGTTGAGTTCTCAAAACATTTTGAGTATCAATAACATAGAAAAACGATCGTGGAAAAAGATAGGTAAGCCTATTTATAAGATTACCAAAGTTAGGGATCCGGAAACTTTACGTACTGGAATCCTAGTTAATATTAAATTGCCAAAAATTACGGTAAAAGAGCCTATGTTTAGAATTATGTCGTACTATGAATTGACTTCGAAAAATCAAAACAGTTGTCGGAACTTTATTGAAAAATATAAAAGCGATGACGATGATGATGCTGAAGATGATGATGACAGTGATGGTGGTGATGATAACAAGTATCAGTATCTTGTTGTGTCTGCAGAACCATATGATAACATTGCAATTGTGATACCTAATAAACATGAAATTGATAAACCTCTAGAAGAGAATAAAATGTCCGATAGTTACTGGTGGTATTGGGATAATGATACTAAGGAATTCTTTCTACAGTTCTTATATAAACTATAATGATTTAGTAGATAATGGTTTCCTTTTAATTGAGATCATAAATAGCTTGTAAAGCGGAAAATAGAAACGGAACAATAAAATGTATCATATGGTAGTGTATCTCACTGTTCTTTCTTCGATTTTTTTTCATCGTACTCTTTACGTGGTGATTTCTTACAGACTCGCTCCACTGGTAAATTTTTTGATTATTGGTGTTAAAACTTGAAGAAAAAAAAAACACTTTGTCCCCACACATTTTCCAACTCTAGAACTCAACATCAGGCATGACAAACCAGCATTTAAGAGATAGCCAGATAGGATTTTTACAACGATGTTCTGAGTGTTTTCTGATTGTGCAGGACTTTTTACATGACAGAGTGCGTCGTGATATTGTGAATGGCGTTTTGACATCAGATACTCATAAAAACTACCAATTTGATCCAGAGTTAAGAGAGTCTGTGAGATCAAAAGTTCTTCTCAGTATGGAGAAACTAGAAAGCTCTATAGACTTACATGGGTATGTATTTGTTGTTTTAAAAAGAAATACCACATATATGGTGTTAATACGGCGTTAATCCTCCAAATACTAACTTAACACTTAGTCTACAAGAGATTGCAATATCCTATAACGGAGGTAAAGATTGTCTTGTAATGTTGATTTTGTTGATGGCAACTATCCACAAGAAATTTTCTTCATCAGAAATGAATAATCCTTCTGTCAATATATTGCCTCCTGATTATAAACTTGACTCGATCTATATTAATTCCGAAACGCCGTTTCCGCAGTTGGTGGATTTCATTACTTTATCCACTGAATATTACCATTTGAATCCAATAATTATACAAAAGTCTTTGAAAGATGGGTTTGAATACTATCTTAATGAAGTCAACCCAAGAGTAAAATCAGTAATCGTTGGAATTAGACATTCTGATCCGTACGGAGAGACTTTGCAATATGAACAAATGACTGATCATAATTGGCCCAAATTCTTACGAATTCATCCAATTTTACACTGGAATTATGTTGATATATGGGATTTTCTTATTGGATGTGATGTGAAATATTGCGAAATGTATGACCAAGGATATACTTCTCTTGGTGGTATTAATAGCACTGTTCCAAATCCATTACTAAAATTACCGAATGGCAAATACCAACCAGCATATATGCTTAAGGAAGATGCTGACAATAATGAGCGGTTGGGTAGAGTTAAGAAATAGAAATAACGATAGAAACTTTACATTACTGTTGGGGGGCTGGAAACCCACTAATACAATCCAATACTATATACTATACAAAAAAAAACGAAAAAAAAAATCTGAAAATTAAAATGACAATAGACAAATGATTATAGAAAATAGAAAATAGAAAAAATAAACACTATAACAGTCGGTGAGTTTCTTTTTTATCCACTCGTACTTCCCCGTCTACCTGATTTACTTGTGGATGCACTTTTGATTAACACGTTCTTGAAATATTCCTCAGAACATGGGCCAACCCCAATTTCTCCAAGTGCTTTTTCTGCACTCGTATAACCGATTCTGATTGGAATATTTTCTGACGGTCTATTGGCAGCCTTGAGCTCTAAGGTCTTTAATCGCATGATTAGTTCAACCTCTTTTCTATTATTTTCATCAATAAGGTTCTGTAAATATTGCAAATACTCCACAGACTTGGTTAAAATTTGTCCCTTGTTTGGTTTCCCGTCTTTTGTACCAGAGTTTTTGACCGCATCGTCTTCGGGGCTGTTCTCTTTAACTACTTTAGTTCCCGTTTTAGTATTATTATCTGTGTTGCTTTGGAAAAACTCTGAGGGTATCAATGTTAGCAACTCTTGGATTTTATCATTGATGTTGTCCCGACGTTTCCTTTCGTTGCCAACATCTTTATCATTCTGATCGTCCTCATCTTCATTGTCACTTCCTTCGTGAGACTTGATATAGGTAGAGTTTCTTCTGGATTGTGGTTTGGATATTCCTCCATTTCCATAGCTACTACCAATTCCTACTCCTGCGGTGTTTAGTGACAGTGATAACTGCTTCTTCACATCTAATGAGCCACTCAATACTGAATCGAAATCTTCCTGTTTAATATTTATACTTGGAATTATATTATCATTTCGTTGTTTTGATTGTACAATTGGTGTATTTGTAGAATTATTCAAGTCGGTATCATATTGTTGGTTATTCTCAACCAGATATGTATCATAAAACTCTCCGAATTGAGACATTTTAAATATGGATACAAGTGTGTGATTGAGTTATCTAAATGTGTAAAAAATAAGTGTCACAGTTAATGGTATCTATTGTTTTCTAAGGCTTCCAGCGGTTAGGTAGATATATGTAGACAAATTGTTTGCTTATGGAAGTACGTATCTACCAGGATTGAAACAAGGGGGTTGTGGTTAAAGAAAAACCTAAACGCAGAAAACATAAACCAAACAGAGAAGGAAAAAAATGTTTTATAGTTACTATTAGATAATATATACATGTATTGTCGTGTGCGTATCTACAATAAATATGGCAAGGGCTTATAAGTTACTATACCATGTTGTGATTCACATTATTCTTCAACTTGTTGAAAGATTCTATTCATCGTTTTTCATCGAGTGTAACCTTCTTTGCTACAACACATTAGTAATTATTTAACATAAAATCCTTGTGTTGTACCCCGTGTTCAAGTCTGCGTTTTAATTTGTTGTATTCCTTTTCAAAATACTCCATTCTTATATTGTCCTCTGGAGTATAAATTGGACTATTACTGTTATTAAAAATCAGTTTCCCGTTCTTCAATCTGTCATACTCATTGTAGACAGTTTTTAAAATATTTAGGGTTTTAACATCGCCAGTGAACCCTAATGAAGTCATTCTGTGATATCTTCTGTAAAATTGGTCCAAGTTGGTGTTTCCATAATATACCCAAACAAGACGTAATATCAAATTATAGGTATCTTGGTTGACGGCAATTGTATGAAAACTGAAATCCTTCTCGATCAAATCAAATAATGACATCGCCAACTGTCCCTGATTGAATTTAAAAGCCAAGCAATCTATTATCTCGTTGAAAATAATAGGTAAGGTTATTACATCACAAATAGGATTTTCAGGTGATAATCTTGATTGTGTTTCGACATTATTAACGTATTCTTCATGTACATCCAACCAACTGTTTTTGTCTATTGGCCGAAACAAATGCTGGACAAATATTTCTTCTCTTATTTGTGTTAGTTTCACTGAATCTGTTTCGCTTGTGTTTGTTTTTCTGGTTTTCTTACCCACATTTTGCAACTTTTTTGCAAAATTGTTTAGGATTGTTTGAGCAGTTTGAAATAATTCATGTGATGTCTTGTATGTCCTGAAATGGGTTAATGTTGGCTCTAATGCCACAGTACATCTCGAGGTTAGTTCGCCTCTAAGCTTTTCCTTTAGCGATGAAATTCTATCCAGTTCAGAATCAGAAACAGATGACTTTGTTTTCGTTTTCTTGCCACGATCCAGTGTACCACCATATTTAGAAAATAAAGCCTCAAAATAATCCACTTGTCTTCTTTTAGCACTGGGGCTCCTTTCCATTTCTTTGTAGTTTGGATTCTTTTCGTAAGCTTCTTTGATAAAGTTGCTTAATTGTTGAAAATCCATTGGTTCAGAATCACTCGATGACTCCATCATACTTCCAATTGGAAGTTGTTCCGAACTTTGATTTTGATCTTTTTGCTTCCCCACTAAAGTATCTTCATCAAGGAGTTGACTAAGATCATAAGAAAGTCCTTCAAATGATTTTTCTGTTGATTTTTTACCGATAGCATCTATCTCTCCAGATATCTCAGGTGATATGGGTACTTGTTGTCTTGTTTGCTGAGAATCTGAACTCAGGTGATTCCAACGAATACATGTATAATGATGGGAAATGCGTCTATTCAGTACAAGTAATCTAGTCCATTGTGACAGCAAGAATCCATTCGGGGACCTCATTTTAGGATGTAGTGTGTTGTATCTGATTATGAGATGGTACAAATAAAGGTCTTCTAAAATTTTTCTTTTGTTAGTTTTATAGACGCAGTGAACAAAAAATATTCTGCAACATATGTTTGGTGTTAAGAGATGCCCATCAACGTAAGTATCATTGACATATAATTGATTAGCTACCACGGCTTTAAATTTACAGTAGTGGCATCAACTACTACATCATTTTGCAATGGTTTCAATATCTAGATATATATGTTTTGTTAAGAATAAATTGTCTATTTATTTCTCGCAACAGCTATGAAATTTAAGCTCTTCTCTTCAAACCATTTCTATTTGTTGTTCTCTCGTGTATAGCTTTTTTATTGGGAAATTACGCTAATGACATGATAAGCTTCTAGATGAGCTGGATTCGCCGGAACTCCCCCATATACAATTACCTAAGCCAGCACCAACACCAACAGCTAACATATACCATCCATTATAAGTCATAAACACTAACATTAACCAGAATGAGTAAATCACTTGAAAACCATACAAAACTCCCCTTTTGATTTTGAATCGTTTTTCCTGTGTTATCGTTGAAGCATTGGAAGCACCCAATGTTGCCAATTCATTCCTTTCCCATTTACTGAACCATGCTTTGACGAACTCGTATAATGCGCCCAATAATACAATTGCAAGAAGTGATAAAACAAATCCTATTTCTGTCTTAACATGCCACCATTTGAATACAATACAAGTATTCTTCCAATCCCATGTGAAAAGCATATTCATGGAGCATTTGTCTTCCATTCCAGGCATATTGTGATCCATGTTGTGATGAGAAACTGTGGATCCGACGTCGGAGTGCTCAAAGTGATCCATATTTGGCTGTAATTGTAGAAAATGAAAGATTGAAAACAGTTAAACTCTAAACAAGAACCTTAAAAGATATGTATGTAAACAATATTTGAAATAACCAGAAGTTCTTGACACTTTTACAGAATTCGGTTCTTTTCTTATTGTTTACGTAGAGGAATAAGTCAGAAAAAATAATTCTCTTATTCCCATGTCCGGGGAATTTTTTGATATAGCCACACACAGTTATAAATATGTCGTTTACCCATAATAAACAGTTAAGTAATATCAATTGTACACTGTTGTGGGTTAGCTCCTTGAGTTTGATCTGCCATTATTGTACTGGCTTGATCTAGACTAATGAAAGTGTTTCCTGTATTATTAGTAGAGTTTAATTGATCTGATTCTGACATACTATACTGTAGTGCTTTCAAATATACTAGCAACTACCAACTTATATTATAAATATAATCGTTGATCTCTATATATGAAAACATCAATAGATTTCTAGTGGTTAGTCTCTAAAGGGGATTTTACACATATTTATAA
>OBUW01000460.1_pt1 | contig 21765 bp, 7 predicted proteins | sample 1475761 | NCBI WGS metagenome assembly OBUW01 (sample SAMEA2579908, study PRJEB22360) | human gut metagenome | biome: human gut; feature: human-associated habitat; material: faeces | place: Denmark | collected 2008/2010
TACTTAAATTTATTTATATAAACGAAAAACTAGAAAAACTTAAAACTTAAATAAACCAACAAAAAACAAAAAACAAGAAACAACATAAGATATAATAATAATTATTATTATTGAAATTGGTAATAATCCCAAAAATAAAGATAATTCATAAATACTAACTATCCTTAACTTTCCATATATCTTTATAATATATTTCATAATTTTTTTTTAAACATAGGAATCACTTGAAATTATAAAGGATCTGAAAAAAAAAAAAAACCGAACGAAACAACATTATGAAATATTAAAAATAAATTGGGGGAATGATCCCCCAATCTAGAAAGAAAGAGGTGGTAGATAGAGAGTGTCCTATCTTGATATATCTTCCTTAATTCCTTTTTTTTGTAAAATTTTTAGGAAACTCATCACTTAGAAAACTCTAACCACTCTTTTTGGTTTTTAGTAAATAATGAAAATAACTAACTGACTTCATATTTGGAATAACCAACTCATAATAATAATAATAAACTTATTTTTTTGTGAACAAAATAAATGAATGAATGCCAAAATACCTCTAAAAACAAAAACAAAAACAAAAACTGATAAACTTAAAAAATTAATGAGGGGGAGATGAAAAAATGGTAAAATCAATATAATTCAAGACAATATTCTATAGCTTGATATTAAAAAAATTTAAATGGAATTTGGGGGGAGTATAGGGTGGGGTATTATTATTGATTAATGATTAAACTTCTTATAATAAGATAGCGGCTAAACCAGCAATAGCAGCAAAACCAACAGTGATTTGGTTAGAAGCACCACCAACGGCACCACCTTCAAAAGTAGTCACATTAGCAGAAGGAACAACAGAAGATGAAGAAGAAGAACCAGTAGAATTAGCATAAGAAGTGAATAAAGTAGATTGAGCAGTAAGAGTCAATTCAACATCAGTAGTGGATTCAACAACTGGAGTACTAGTGACATCAACATAACTGACTTCTTCACTGCTAGAAGAAGATTCACCAGCAACAGTACCTGGAGTAATAACAGTTGATGCTTCAGAAGAACCAGAAAGTGGACAATAAGTAGTATAAGAAGTGTGAACACCACTGATGGTAGTTGTAACAACAGATTCAGTAGAAGCAACTGGAGCAACTGATGAAGGAGAAGAAGATTCTTTATGTTTGTGTTCAGAAGCAGTCAATGGACAATAAGTGGTGTATTCAGTGACAACACCTTCAATAGTAACAGTGTTGACTGATTGAACAGCTGGAGCAACACTAGTAGCACATTTGTTGTCGGAACAATGAGTGATGGTGATTTCAGTAGTGTGATGTTCAGTGACAGTGGAATTGACGGCTAAAGTTGAGGCAACTAAAGAACCAGCGACGACTAATAAAGTTTGGAATTGCATTATGAATAAAGGGGGGAGGCAGTTGTTGTTAAAAAAGCGAATGTAGAAATAGTTGGGATAAAAATATAAACTGTTGTTGTTTAATGTGGTCTAATTGACTTAAAGAAGAAATAAATTTAAATTTTGGAAGGGGGAAGGAGGGAATTGAATAGATATTTATAATACATATTTCAAACACTTTTATTATTGAAAGGGGGACGGGGGGGGATTGGATTATATCAATTGACGATATATTAAATTGATAATAACGTCAAAATAAAAAAAAAGTCAAATCAAAACAAATCAAATCAAAAACAAGGCTATTAAGAAAAAAAAAAGCCTTGTTTATGCTTTTTTTTTTTCACGTTACATTAAATTTTTTCTTTTAGCTGCAAAGAGCAAAGAGTTTTAATGTATAAATTATTAAGGTGTTTAACACAAAAGAATAACTTTAAAAAATAGTAAAAAGGAGTAATGAGACATTCTACCGTGTATAGGTACTAAGTATCATAACCTAATCATTATGTAAATGAAAGATGATGAAGGTATATAATGGGAGTATAATAGAGCGAAAAAACTGACTAAAAAATTTTTTGATGCGAAAAAATTCAAAAGCCTTCGTGTGTGTTATTGTTATTGTTTTGAGTTTCTGTACACTACCTCAAAATACAACAACAATAACAACAGACGAACACGAAAAAAACTAATGATGATGATGATGATGAATGTTTTCGTGTAAAATACAAAAAAAAATATTTCAATTAATTTTCGTGCCAATTATTCCTCCTTTCTGCTCTTAATTGCCTTGTTAATTAAATTAATTAATTAATTTGCCTGACTTGATTCTATTAACTAATGGTTAATGTCTTACATTATTCTTATTCTTCAATTACGCGAGGCACCACCTCCCCAATTTTTCGAATTAATAGATATTCTTGGGGTGGTCTAGACTCGAGCTTTATTTTTTGTAATAATAATATTATTATTATTAAATATTAGCCGGTAATTCAACAATGTTCGATAATTCTTCCTTCCACAAACCTATACTATTACTGCTACTACTACTAGAATTAGTTCATTTTACTATTAACAATACTCCAATTGGGTAATTATTATCTTTGTTTATTCAGTTGTTGTTGTTGTTGTTGTTGTTGTTGTTGTTGTTGTCGTCTGTCTTTCTATGTAGATTAACTTTATAAAATAAAGTAAAACAATACAACAAATAGTTGATATGCAGTTCTTTTTGTTTTTCTCAGGATTTACACATTAAGGCACAACAACAAGGTTTACACCGTCAAAAAGAATTTTCTTTAATTTTTCTTGGTTAATGTTCGAGATCTCTTGTTATTCACTCACAACACAGAATGGTGGTGGAGGCGTAACAATAAAGTTGTAATAGATTAGATCAAAATACTTAATACAATAACACTCCCGTCACCTGGTTTGAATATTTCGAATATATTCAACCAAATAATGTATATATATTCTTGGTTAAGGATATTATTCAGGTACCAAAGCATAAAGAACTCATACAATATATTATTACATTACATTACACAATACAAGTAAATAAGTGGATTGTTATTTGTGTGTGTAGGACTGACTGACACTCCCACGCGTTTAGTAAAACCTACACTACCACCACTACCCATTAATTAATTACGCGTTAATAATAATAGTCCTTTTTTCTTTTCGTGTATTTTAATTCAATTCTCTGATTTAACATTCTTTGCGCGCGCATTCTCATTCTCTCTTTCTCTTTCACGGTTAAAGCTTTGTGTATATTTCTTCAATTATCAATACCAATCACACATACAACATACAACATACAACATACTCCAAGAAATCAACAAATTAACAAATTTTCACCCTTTTTTACTATCCAAATCTTCATTCTGAATAGCAATCTTTATTCTAAGCCATTGATTAAATCTTTTGATTGTAGGGCGCTGTTTTTTTTTTTCTCTTTTATTTCATTTCATTTCGTGTCGATATTGGAATAAGCCTTGGAAAGGAAGAGGAGGAAGAATAACAACAACTGATGTTCTTCAAAACATTTTCTAACAAATGATTTTTCTAAATTTCTTTTCTATTTCTATATTCTTTACCTGTTTATATACTAATACTGTTACCTTGTGTGGTGGGGATTTGACTATGGTTTATGCTAACATTAAATTCATTTCCCAATCATGAATAACACTAATCCAATCATCTTTAATTTCATTAGCTCTTTTTCTTCTCCAAACTTCCATCATAATTTGTCTTGCTCCCCAATAACTACCTAAATATTTCGCTATATCGGCACCCCATTGTTTAAACGCCAATTGTAAATCTGGTTCAATAGCTTCACATCCAGCTATAAATCCTTGCCAAAATAATGGAATTATATTGGCTTCTTTATCATCAATCAATTTTTGTATAGCATTTAAATGTTGTAATGTTTTTTTAACTTGATTTTGTAAATTCTCAGCCGGGATTTGTTTGATTAATCGATTGAAATATATCATTAATGCATGATAAAATGACATGATATGATGATAGGTAGCTTTATGCATTGGTGAATAAAATTTATGATCAAATTCATTATTGTCGTAGTTGTCGTTGTCATCACCAACAGTAGTAGGTTCTTCATTTTCAGGTTTACCATCAGTAGGGGTTGGGGATGAGGTTGGGGTTGTAGATCTGATTTTGGCTTTGGTTGTGGTCATATTTTGTTGTTGTTGTTGTTGTTGTTGTTGTTGTTCATATAATTGCCAATCTAATGTCCAATTTTGTAATTTTTCATTCAATTCTTCAATTCGATCATTAAATTCTTTTTCATGATTTGATAATTTCATTGCTATTCTTGCTGCAGCTTTAGGATTATCACGATAATAAATTTTTGTTCTTAATAATTCTACCGTCTCACTAAATAATACAATTAATGAATAAGGTAATCCATATAATGCATCAGTAGCAAAACTTTCATCATTTTTCATAGTATTAATCAATTTTTTATTGACAAATGAAGGTGATGTTGTAATTGAACTTTTCAGTTTATTAGTTGTTGTTGTTGTTGTTTTGGTTTGTTTTTTATTGGTGAAAGTATTATTAACAATAAAATCAATTCTGGTTTTCCTAACTTTCTTATGATCATCAACAACCGCATTAGTAGTACTAGCATCCCCGTCAGAATTGTCTAGTTTCTGTTGAACATATTTATCACCACTAACATCATAACCAATACCAGTTCCAGTTCCAGTTCCAATTCCAGTTCCAGTTCCAATTCCATAATAATTAGTTTCGAAATCTTCATTAATACTATCAATATCTAAACAAGTAGAATCTTGAATTAATTTTAAATTCAGAAATATTCGATGTAATATACTTGCTTTAGTTGATAATTTTTTTTTATTTTGCATTTTTGCAATAATTACTTTCCCACACCAAGTTATATAAATTCTTGTATCTTGCATTGTCCCCCATACTAAATCAACACTAATCATACTTAATACAGCACATAAAACATCTTTATATTTTTCATGATTAATACAATATTCAATCCCATTGGTTTTGTTTCTTTTGTTGTTTCTTTTGTTGTGTAATAATTGTTTAATAAATAAACTAGCTTGATTTCTTAAAGCAATACCTAAATTCAAATAAAATCTCATTGGTTCAGAATTTTTAGGAAATTTACTTTGTAAATTAAATGCCAGTACTGCTAATAAAGCATTCAATAATGCATTTTTAGCCGTTGAAGTTTTCCCTAATGCCAGTAATTCACCTAATGCCATTAATGCCCTTGGGAAATAAATCGTTTTCCAAGGACTTTCAGTCAATGGAATAACTGTCATTAAATCTGCTACATTAGTAACATAATAATTTAATAAATATCTCGTTAATGGTTGAACTTGAAGGGCATTCACAGGTATACCTATTTGATGATGATGATGATGTTCCTGTTGTTGTTGTTGTTGTTGTTCATTTGAATTTGATGGTAATGATAAATCAAATGGTAAATTTGTTGGATTTTTAACAATTTTCATAATAAATTGTAATAATTTAGAATCATTACCATCAACTTCTTCTGGACTCTCGTCATCTTCATCTTCATCATGGTCATGATCATCATCATCATCAATTGATTTGGCATGTAAATCAATTTCTAAATTTTCATTGGATTGATAGGGATTATTATAGAAAAAATTGGAAAAATTGGAATAATATGTAGGATCCATAAGAATAGAGTTACTATTATTATTTGCTCCTTGATTTTGATTTAAAATATTGGCTAATGATATACTACTATTTGAATGAGATAATTGTGGTGTTGTTGTATGTGTTGTTGTACCGATTTGTGGTTGGGGAGTGGTTATTGCAAGTTGCAGATTTTTATGAAATAATAAATTCAAAAAATCAGGATTATTAAATTCATCCATAATTGAAGAATGACCAGTATTGTTGTTGTTGTTGTTGTTGGTTTGATTATCAGTATGAGTATGAGTATTTGTTGTGGTATTATTATTAATATTATTACTAGTATCATCTGTTGGAATATTACTATTAAAATTAAACATTAAATCTAAAAATTGAGTATCTAAAGCTGCTGCTGTCACAAGAGCTGCATCTTTTAATTCATTAGAAATCCATTGTGAATCTTGTGGTTGGTCAGAATGTGGTATCCCTGTTTCTAAATTATATCCATGAGGTTGTGAATTGGATTCTGTAGTGGTGGTGGTGGTAAAATTATGTCCATGGACCAATGGACTCGAGCCATTTGTATAAGTATTTGATACATTAGAAGTGGTACCAGTAGTAGTAGTAGTAGTAGTGGCAATGACATTAGTGTCGTTATGACTATTATTTAATCTCCGTTTTTTAGATTTCAATGATATCTCTTGTGATATAATATTATTTTGTTGTTGTGGTGATGGTTCACCTTTAAATACACCAAATGGACCCTTTAATTTAGTTTCTCCCAGTAATTTAACTATAGGATCTTCTCCTGATCCGTGTAATATTGATAAATCCAGGTCCATATCTTCATAAGTTTCATATGGTTCATCCCATTTAACAAATCCAACTTTTCGTCGTTGGAAAAATTCAGAAGAACTATTATTATTATTTTTACTATTATTATTATTTTCATCAAGTTGTTCATCATCTTTATTGGTAAATTTAATTGGTTGACTCTTTACGTTACCGGTTTTCGTTGGTATATATTGAATAGGGTCCGACCATCGAAGTTTAATATCATATCCAGCACATATTAAACCAGCTCGAGTACATTTCTCACATTGTGGTTTAGTTAAATCACATTTTATCTTTCGTGATCGACATGTAAAACATCCAGTAAATGTTTTTGAACGTCTTGTCGTGGTTGTAGTGGTAGTAACTGGTTGTGTTGGGGGTGGGGCTATTTCAGTTGTCGAGGATTTGTCTTCTATATTTTTGGATAGTATAGATGGTGATGACATATTTGAATTTAAATGAAAATATAAATCAAAACATAAATGTTAACTAGTTATTGTAGTAATGTCAATAAGTATTAAGAACTTGATTAATGTAATTAATTGCCTAACTTGTGTGTGTATGTAGAAGTCCCTTTATTTTTTGCCAAAATATAAATTTATTATTAAAGTTTGAATGTAATGTAATGAATACAAAGACGGAGATGATGATGATGTTGGTGATGAAAGAAAGAAAAAAAGCTTTGTTTAATATTATGACGCACTAAAGTTTTATATTTTCCTTCAATTTGGCTGACTGACTTATATAAGAACGAGAATAGCCAACTACTACCAAATGTTTAATCAATTGTGTATTCTTCTTGTCAAATAACTATACTTATTAAATTAATAAATCATAATATAACTCCTGGTTTTTTTTTGTTTCTCAAAAATATGAAGTGTTTAACTTGATTAACCAAATGAGTAGATGAACTCCTATAACACGCTTTGATCCGGGCTTATCACCTTGTTTGAATTAATTAAAATGGCACAGAAACCAATATTTGGAGTGACAAGTATTTTCATTTCAAGATATTTCCAGCTAATATCTACACAGTGACATTTCATAAATGTGTGGGTATTGCGGGGACGTCAGTGAAAATGTTATACGAGAAAATAAATTGGTGGGGGTGACGATGAAGTGGAGATGATCATCAGCTTAAAGATCGTGTGTTTGGCCCAAAATTGTATAGAATATGGTGAAGCAAATACTAAAAGGTCTAATTAACAGTTGTAAGAAAGTCTAAAAGCTATTTAATACATAAAACAACAAATACTGGGCTATTTCAATTAAAACAAATGAAACAATGTCAGCTTATTCCCAACAAATGAAAAATCTTACGATTGAACAAAACAATAGAAGGATTTATTGATATTGTGGACTACATTGAATTAGTCTCCACACGCATTTTCTATTCTTCTAAAGTTCAGTTTCAAAGATCGTTCAATACTCTACTAAAGCTATATGAAGAGCACTTGTAACTTTTCTCGAGTTATGTGCAATATTGTCTGTAGATACTATCAAAGTAATGACGTTACTGGTTATCGGAGTAATTAATTAATAAATTATTTGTATAAATTTGGTGTAAAAAAATTACTCTTTCTCTCTCTCTTTGTTGAATATGGTAGCAACGTGCGGTAGTCTTTTTTTCTCTTAGTTAAATGGAGTAAGATCCCCCACACACACACAGACATACGAAAAAATTAGATCTTACTTAAAATTATCACCATTAAACCAAAGAAATTACTCCAGGATTAAGTTATTACAAGTACATATCTTTATTTTAATCTGATTGAGTAAAGCTCATATTTAACATCCTTTTTTTTTTCCCCAAAACTTACATTTATTTTTGTATCTACTTTAAAAGAATGAATCAAGATTCAACGACTTTGAATTTCCCAACATCGGAAAATGAGACAACATCAACAAAAACCTACACCATAAATTCAATATCACCAATATCAGTAGACAGTTTCAATATTGACACTACACTTGGGTTTGAGTCGGTTTCTCCTAATATTCTTAATGGTTTTCCAGGAAACGATATTCCTCTACAACAACAGCAACAGGAACACACAGGAGGATATGAAAATCGTGATGAATTTCTCTTGACAAATCAACAAATGTTAATAAACGAGGTAGACTCTCTAATTATGTTGAGTAATATCAACTACGATGAATCACCAGCATCATCGTCATTATCGTCATCTATGATTTTTCCAAATACTTCAAACTCCATGTATCAAATCAGTGAAAATTCCTTGTCATCGCCCTTCTCGCAATTCGGAATTAGTTTGCATAGCTCTACATCTACAAGTGTGACTAATAACTGTGATGGTATAACTGGACAGAAATCTAAGAGCACGACTAAAGTACTTAAGAAACCAAAGGGGGAACTTACTACAACAATACGGAAAAAGAAATATCTGCCACGATCAAGACATGCATGTAATAATTGTCGTTTGAAAAAATTAAAATGTGATGAGCAAAAACCACAATGTTCAAGATGTTCAAAGAAAGGATATGATTGTGTTTATCATTTTAATGTTCAATTTAAACAAGATGTGGAGGCAAGAGGTAAACGATTTGGCCGTGAAGGAATAAATTCAACTACAATTAATGCAATCAGCAAGAATAGTAACTCCCATGACGACAACATAAATAGTAATACTAATAGCAGTAGTAACGAGGAGAATAATATCATAACAACTACTACTGATAAATTGATTGAATTAAGTGGGAAATCATATTATACTAAGATTAAAAATATTAATAATGTCAAATTTATAAATTTTTATAACTTTGATATAAACCAGAATGATTATAATCAAACTGATAGCAACTGTTATCAAAAACTACAACTACAAAAACAGCAAAGGAAATATTCAGAAGAATACACCACCCGAAGAGGAGGAGGAGATATATATTCACGAATCAGTCGATCTTTACAACCATCAATTATTCCTCATGATTTAATGATAATTGAAGGATTTAAAATGTTACAAGATGCTAATTCATTAAGTCATGCATTAAATTATTATATTCATTTTATATCACCGATTTTGAATCCAATGGATCAATATTATTATAATGTGGATAATATTCAGCCGATTGAAATTGTTACTACGAATCCCAATACTGAAGAAGATGAATATGATATTCAAGTCAACAACGATAATAATAAGTACAAGTATAAACAGGTGACTAAAATTTCAATAACCATTGAAAAGGGATTAGATTTACATTCATTAATAAAATATTCTCAAAATAATAGTATTATTTTCTTACTTATGCTATCATTAGGATCAATGTATTTATACAAGTTAAACACCGATCAAGGAACTAAAACTGGTAATGCTCAACAATGGTTAAATAATGCAAGATATTTCCAATATTTAGCCTTGAAAAGAATTCAACCAATAATTGAACAATTAATCAATCAAGAAGAAGAAAACATTAATGGGAAATTTGGAGTTGATTTATTGATTTCATTAGTATTATTAATCTTGTATGAATTTTCAAATAATTGTAATAAAAATTGGACAATTTATTTAAAATTAAGTAAAAAATTACTTACTTCAACAAAATTTGAAATTCCCCAAAAAAAATCAATTAATTCATTAGAATATTCAATATTGAAATTTTGTTTACAATTTCTTGATTATCAAGAATCAATGGGAAGAACAGCTTGTAAAGATGTTAATTTATTTTTCCTTGATTATGCCCAAGATGAAGAAGAAGAGGAAGAAGAAGAAAAATCTATAGAACAACAAAAACAAATTGATGGAACTTCAAATATTATTGTAGTTTATAAAAATGTCAATTTGATTAGTTGGATGGGATGTGATAAACAATTAATGTCAATTATATCTGATATCACTGATTTATCATTTGAACGATTTAAAAAATCGATAAATGAAATTGATTATAATTTATTATGTCAAGATATGCAAAAAAGATTAAATGATATGAAATTAAATATTAATATACCTGATCATCAACAATCCACAGAAATTGTTAAAGATAATAAAGGGAATACTAAAGAAATTACAAAGTTTTTATTATCTTGTGAAGTGAAAAGATTATCTACAGAATTATATCTTCAATGTTGTTTATTAAATCAAACCCCAGAAGATGAAATAGTCTATCATTTAGTATTTGATATTTTCACCAAATTAGAATATTTAATATTAAATCAATCTGAGAATTCTACTACTAGTGTTGGCAATGGGAATAGTTATAGTTTTTATCTGAGTTTAATATGGCCAATATTTATGGCAGCATCAGAAATTTCTACAATTAATGAAAATTGTGAATCATTAAGATATTTAACATTACAAATTTTTGATAAATTAGAATCAAATACTTTAGGAAATACTAATAAAATCAAACAAATAATTATAAATATTTGGAAAAAACGAGATTTAATCAATTCAACAATTAAAGATAAACCTACAAATGGCCAAACTAAAGATGATGGATTGAAATCCAAGAGAAGAAAACGATTAATGGGATTTGTCAATGATTGGGAGAAATATGTTGTTGAAGAAGATTATGCCATTGCCTTGACATAGAGAGATTACATACCATTTGTATTTAACAGACTCGATTTATTTTAAATAGTTTTTTGTAATGAATTACAAATAATTGATATGAACTACTATTACCACTACCACTACTACTACTACTCGTAAATCTGAATTAGAGACAAACTCTTCATTGGTGTATAGTTTTTGCATAAAAAAGGACATAATTCTAGGCAAGGAACCAAGATTTTTGTCAACAATAATACTCTCGTAGTTTGTTTATTTAGTTTTAACTAAAACACCAATAAAACAGTTCTACATATGAATACGGGTTATCTATAACTAGCACTTTCTCCATAGTTAATTTGCTTGCTTTGCTTGGCTAACAATTGCAGCATAGAACTATTACCAAAAACATCACAACGTATATAACTTCATATTATCAAAGAAAAGCATCCAATTAATTACCACTACAAGTGAGAGCTATTGTAGGACCAAGCAAGCAGGTTGATTAGCTAGGCTCAATAGAGAATGATAAAAATTGCATGATATGGTTTTATTTGCCAAGAGCTTAAGGAGATGTATTATCAATTCGTCAAATATTTTCGGAGATAAATGAATGAATACTGTTGAAATTTGTGAGATCCAAACATCATGATCAGCTCGTCAACAAGCAAGCAAAGATCCGCAAAAAAATTACTTTATCCTAAACTAAAACAACTTCCCACCTAATATCATATATCATTTTATCATACAAATATGGTATATATTTTGAAATGAATAAAAAATACGTAGTTTTCCACCAATTAAACCAAAACCCAAAAACTCCTTATCTCCACATACATTCACAAAGAAAGAAAGGAAGGAAAAACCAACAAAGGAGATTAAGATTAACTCCGAAACGGAAGAAACAAAAAAAAAACAACAACAAATAAGCAAAGCTGCAGATAAGATGGGGGCGTGTAAAAGTGCACACAAAAATAACAGACGTGCACGACAAAAAATTATCTAAATTTTTCTCATCGTCGTCATCATCATCATTGGTTATACAACTGAAATTCAAGTCAAGAATTACGAGGCCCTTGATGTAATTGGAAAACAAAGCAAATGTATACTAAGTTGGAAGAATGAATTAAGTAGATTATGGAATATGTTGTAAGTAATAATAATAGTCAAGTATCTGTAACTTATCGAATCGAGAGTCAAAATTCAATCAACACACACAAAAAAAAACTAAAAAATTAACAATTCTCTACTACACCCTTTCAAGCCACTTTCAAATGTAAAGTTTAACCGTGAATTTATATTGCTACGGCAACTATATATTTCTTTTCTTTTCTTTCTGTTAATGATACCATTTGTTCCGAGTCTAGTATCCGTTCCAAATTCTTCTTCTCCTCTATTCCTCCCTCGCCCCCTACTTACTGCCATGTACCACAAGATAGTTTTTAGTAATGTATAGTTTTCCTTTGCTTATTAAAGTATAAGAACAAAATGGATAGAAATGAAATTAGAATGTAGGTATGTAAGCTCTGATACTGTTTACCACTTCAATGAAAAAAAAAAAAACGGTTGTTAAGCTAAGCCATTAACAACAAGAAGAATCTAACCAGTTATTGTTTTTAATTATCTTGTGACTTGAAACATACACATTTTTTCTTCTTTTTGATTAAGGTTAAACTATACAAAAGTTTAACCTTTTGTTCAGTAAAGTAAGATTAAGTTATAAAAGTATAATAATTGATTAATTAGAACCCTGTATTATATACAACATAACGTTTCTTCTTTAAGGGGTGTTTCTTTTTCTAACAAGAGAGACTTGCTATACTTATCATCGTCATTATTTAACATAAGTACAATACTATGAGGCAGAAACTTATCACTCCAATTACACAAAAAGCAAAACAACAACAAGAAGACAAAACTTAATTAAGATCACGCAGATTGTGTGCAGATTATATGCAGGAAATTGTTAGCTTTAACAATCCAAAAAAAATAAAAGCAATTTTTGTGTGTGTTATAAACAAGCAACAAAAATTTTTCGTTGTTGTTTCCTTAATTTCTTGATAATAAGGCTTGTGGTGTTTATGTATGTATGTATGTATGGCCCATTTTTTTGATCTTCTCCACTTATTTCAATACTCTCAATACCCGGTGAATGATAAGAAGGCTTATAATAGTAATAGTTAAGGCACACTGATGTAAGTAAGTAGACAATGGTTTACACAATTGTATGTCAAAATAGAATGGCAAACACATCACAAGACAGGTGGAGTTATTCCTGAGTTGAATAGTAGTAGTAGTTTATTATGGAACGTCATAAAATATCAAATTTCAAACTCTGTCATTCTTGATCTACTACGTAAGGTGCTGAAATTTTGGAATTCATCATATTAGACAGACAACAAAGTTGAAGTAACACAGAAGAATGAAATTCTCAAAAGCATAAGGCACAATTTGTAAGAATCATGGCAAGCGGATAAGATTTCTTTTTTTTCCCAAACAATCGGATAATTTCTGGGTCTGTTTTGTTTGTTTCAATATGAATTGGTGGGTGGTGGGTGGTGTTTTGTGATTCCGACTAAAAAAATGTATTAACTGATCATTTTCCTCTTCTTCTCCTACTAATTTCTTGTCCTATTCCCCCAATCCACCTCCTATATCTAAATCGAAAAAGCCTTTTCGATTTCTTTGTGAATTTGTAAACATTTAATATATTAAAACCCACTCATCATCTTCCAACAACAAGTAGTAAATAAATTTTTTTTCTATTTTGGAATTCATAAAATTTTTTTCCAAATATTTATTTTTATTTATATATTATTTTATCTTCTTCTTTTACTCTATTAACATCTTTATTGAAAATCATATTTACTTATTGATTACTAAAAAAAGTTTTCAACAATCAATTCAAGACTATCCCCATTCATCCCCAGTCGACTTTAGTAGTATCTCCGATTTTACCATTCCCGGCATATCCTATTCCTAACCAAAACAACCTACAACCATTAAAGTGATTCAACTCAAGCATTAATAAACAACTCATAGCATCCACTTGATTAACAGCAACTATTCGATTTGAACTTGCCTAGATATAATTCATATCCTCCCCCACCCTCCTAATACCAATAAATAAACTGTTGTTGTTGTCTCAAAAACCATGATAACAACAGCATCTATATCGTCGGTGATATTGACGATCCTCAAACCCCTTGTATTTATATATCAATTCATTTATCGAGTTTATTGGTCAGGATTAAATCAACGTAATATATTACAATTGATTCTAAATTTTTGTATTAATTTCAGTCCAGTTTTCATTTGGTTATTAATATTTAAAAATGCTGGATTGATTCCTCATGAAATACGTCCTAAAATTCATGTCAAATTAGCATATCATTTGGACCAATACATTTTTGAAACTATAATTGGTGGCATAGTTAATATTTTGGGATTAGCATCTCTGGCTTGGTTATTATATCGTTTTGTTTATCAACTGAAATCGAGTAATAACAATAGCAACAGAAACAACCATCACCAAAGTCAAATTTCTGGTGAGTACCCTCCTAGCAATACCAATGACATTTATTCATTGTACAAGATACCACAAAATTATGAATTGGATATTGACAACGATAGTAGTAGTAGTAATAGCAGCAATAATAGTGATATTGAATTAGAATCATTTCCTAAAGAATTGTTGAAACCTTCTTATAATCAATTACCACCAATAAATTTCCAAGACAATGACGATCAAATACAAGACTCACAACTAGATAACAATAGGGTCCATGATGGCAATTCAGAGAATACTCGATTTGCGCCAATGGTATTTATCCCACAATTAACTCTGGTTGAAGTTGGTCAAATGGCACAATCAATCAATAATAAAATTCTTAATCATATTCAACCAAAAAATTCAAATTCTGGGTTCAATTATAATTATTCCCCCATCAATTCATGGGATTTTTGTCCATCATTATTATTAGCCACCAGTTGGTTTTTATTAAATTTTGTTCATTATTTACGTGAACCAATACGATTATGGCAAGATTATTTAGCATGGACAAGTTATGTTTTAGGTCATATCACTGTGCCCATTGTCACTGCTGTATGGTTATATGTTTTCCATGCTCCTGGTTCACTTAAAGCATACAGTTTTGCCCTTGGATTACAAAATATTTGTGGAGTTTTAACTCATTTACTATTCCCCAATGCTGCACCTTGGTTTATTCATATGAATGGAGAGAATGCTAATGCTGATTATGATACTCCAGGTTATGCCGCTGGATTAATTCGAGTGGATATAGCATTGGGTACTCATTTAACATCTAATGGATTTCATGCTTCCCCCATTGTATTTGGTGCATTACCTTCATTACATTCTGCTATGGCAGTAATGACATTTTTCTTTGTTGGATATTATTCAAGATGGTATATTATTAAATTTTTGGCATTTATGTTTGTTATGATTCAATGGTGGGCAACAATATATTTGGATCATCATTGGAGATTAGATTTATTGGCAGGATTGATTTATGCTTGTATTTGGTTTACTATTATTTATAAATTGGTTATTAAATATCAACAAGAAAGATTTATAATGGCCAGATTGAAATATCAATTTAATAATGGTGGTAGTACCATGGGAATGAGAGTGTTTAGAAATACTAAAATTCAATGGTTTTTCGATCCCCTTAGTTAATAATCAAGATTAATGTTATTTGCATACCATCGTCATTTATATATATAATTCCTATTTTATACAACCGATATTTATCATGGCTATATTATTCCCTAATTTATACATTCATTATTTTCATATACATACACACATATATATAGTTTATCCATATATTTATAATTTAGTTGTTTTTCTTGTTCTTGCTACAAATTCTTTTTTTTTTGGTTTCACAATCTATAATCTCTTTTTTAAGTTAACAGTTATGTGAGCATGTGAGTCTCACGTGGGTCTGTTATTTAATAAAAAGCCGTGCTTTCGATATTAAATAGTATAAATGAAGGTAGGTTAAACTCTTGAAGCAATGATTGCGTTGTTTTGTTTTGGTGGTGTGCAAATGTATATTTTCTCCCTTTATTATTAATCCAAGGTGTAAAGATATTTTTGTACTTGACTCTGTTAAACAGCTGATCTAATTATCAACCACCCTAAAGGTAAACCACCCTAATCAAGTAGTTTTTTTTGGAGGGGTTTTAATTGGCATTCAATCATATCAATTATTTTTAGGTCGTGTGATTATTTACAGATTTTTTTTTTTTTTTGCAACATTTGCAACAAGTTCTTTGTTTTCTTTTTTTTTTTAGTCGTCTTGCGACAAAAAATAAAAAGACGAGAATCCGCGCACCACGCCAAAGCACTCGTGTGCCTTGGACGCATGGCTGCTACCACCACCACCACTAAAAAAATCATCTGCATTCATATCTCTTACTGATAATTTAACAAGTACTACAATTACATATAACCTCTCAAACATATAACGAGTTGATGATCATTATAAGGATGTCGAAATTAATGTTCAATTTTTAATAAATCATACATTATATTTAAGTTTCTATTATTTCTACATATTTTCCCTGTTAGGAACACACAATGTTCTGACATTTCTATTGTTTAATCCTGAAATAATGGTATTATCTCTCGAAATATGTTAATCTTTTATAATAACAATGTGTAGATGATTTTTTTCGAAATACAATACTTAGTACACAAACACGTACATACCGTCAAACTACATTGTTCAACATTGTTGATTGTTTTTTTTTTTTTCTACCATTTCGTCTTTTCTTTAAGCCACGCTATTTTAACTACACATCAAAAGAATTTCTCTTTTTTGTCAACTATTAAGTTATTTTAAAGCCACGAAGATAATAAACGATTCTATAAGTCATCGTCTTCGATAAAGATCTATCCGTCAATCAAATGTGCAATCCGTCCTTGACTTTGAAAAAAAAAAATGAAGATTCATATGGAATCAGATAATGATGTTAATAGGTTATCCAAAAAAATAGAGAAACAATGAATGTACCTCTTTTACGTTCACTAAAGTGATTGAATATTATTCAGCTTTTTAGTTTCAGTTCAACAAGGCAGATAAAATTTTAGATTCATCACCTTTTTCCTAGACTAAATTAGTTTTACAAACAAATTGTCCTTGATTCTACTTTTTTTTTTGGAACTTTCTTGTATTATATTAAGCTTTCAAATTACTATCAAACCTTATGATCAACATAATTCGAAAAAAACAGTTTGCTCTTGAGCTGATTGATTTTATTTTACTCCGCCTGTTTTAGTTTTTTTTTGGGAAAAAAAATTTGATCTTCTATATTTATATTCTATTTTTATCCTTGGCAGTAGTGGGTTTTCCTTATCAAAAAGATATATATATATGATCTTAAACCCCCCTTTGCTTATATAATCCCTTTCAAGTTGATCATAAGTATTCGTAAATATCAAGAAAAATGTAGAAATTACAATGCGGGGCGGCGGTAGTACTGATTAGTAGCCAAGCCAAAAACAAAGGGTGTCACAATACAATGTTCCTGATACTAAAAGTATACACGTGTCTTGGGTTGTTATCAAATCTTGAAATACAATTTAATACTATTTCTTGGAAGAATTATGGGGTGGAATTGGGATCTTATATTGTCCTTTGGTGCCTACAACAAATTCAAACCACCGCAGCAATCTCAAAAATCAAGCTTTTTAAGCTTTTTTGTTTTAGTTGATTTTTTTTAAAACGATGTTTAAATCTAAATATAAAGTTCATAACTTTGGATTACAATAGAAACTCAAATCTTGATTGATTGCGGTAGGTTTTATCTTTGTTTCTTTATCATCATCATCATCAACTCTCCACACGACCATAACAAATCTTTGGAGTTTAACGATCAATTCAACTTTCGTGTTTGTGAGGAGGTGTATTGTTAGTTAAATCCGAAGAATCAATGCTCTAGAAAAAAAACAAAGAAAATTGGTCTTATTATTGCTTCCCCTATTATTCAACTAAACTAAAAAATCTAGGGCCTGAGAGTTACTAAAAAGTTGTTCAACATTGCTCTCCTATTTAGCTTTCATTCTATTGTTGTTGTTGATGAAGATGATGCGTGTGTGTGGTATGTGTTATTCGTGTTTAGTGAACGAGAGCGAGACGAGGCTGAAATAGATGACACATTATTATTTTATATACACACTCGATAACCACCACCACCACATCACTAACAACAGCAACAACAAGTAGCAAGACAAATTTTAGTTTTATAACATTTGAAACAATCAAACAACCAATTAGATTAAGAATTTCAAGTTTCATGTACGGCTATAAACTCCCCATACAGTCCAATTTTTTTTTATTAAGGGGTTTAGTATCTCTAGTAAGACCATGGGCGATAAACTTGCTGATCTTTTCTTTTTTTGCTTTTTGCTTTTAGTTTTGTCATTTTTGATATCACACGACTTTGAAACTGGCCGCAATAATCACCATTACCGCATCATCATTATCATTTCCTTTGGTATAATGAATGATATTGTAAGTACTTAATGGCAAAGCATGACCTTGTTAATATATATGAATAAATACAATGACTGTAGCATATAAGCTAAAAGCAAAAAAAAAATATACACGAATGATAATACTCGTCTAACATAAGAATTTGATTTGAAGTGAAATACAAATTTTTTTAACATTTCTAACATTATTTAATTCCGCCTCCTCCAAATGTTTTTTTTTTTTGTTTTTATTTTTAATTTTGTGTATCTTTACACGACACACAACACAACACTAATACTATTACTAACACTACTACTACTACTACTACTAATACTATACATTTTTGCACCATTGCCCAGTTTACATAAGCCCTTTCTTCTACTACTTCTATGTCTTCTTCTTGTTTACATAAAAGAAAAGAATTTACTTTGCCCATTTTTTTTTTATAAATATAAATATTCTTAACTTTCCATTCTTCTTGTTATTTTGTTTTTTTTTTGGTATTATTCAAATTCCATTCCCTTCAATATCAATTTATTGAGTATTACTAGTGGGTTGTTCAAAATTAAGTTGTTGATTTAAAGTTTTATTATACATTTGCAGCAAGAAGAAACTAACATTACACACACACCACTACCTACTACCCACTACGCTTCACCAAAAGAATTTTTTTTTCTTTTTCTTCAATTCTTACAACCAAAATTTATTTAAATAGTGTATCCACATTCTACTGATCAAGTCATATTCCTTTACCCTATCCTTTCTATATTCATTGATATATTATTTATAATGATTAAGAAACCATTGGCAACTATGCCAACATTGAATAGTCGAAGAATACGGTTAGTCTTAACATTGGGTCTACTATTGCTATGTTTAATTAAAACCATTCATCTTAAATTGACATCACCTTTAAATCAAGCATATTTAGAATATCAAGCATTACAATTACAACAATTGAGTAATTTTAACCCGAAAAATAATTTAATAGAATTATTTGATTATTTAAATACTTGGCATCTTAATAATACTTTAAAAGATCATCAACACAGCAATCCAAAATATCAAGTTGATAAAGTATCTACCATTGGTGATTCCCATGGAGTTTATTTCCATTGGGATGATTGGGTTGATTTATCCCTTGGTAACAAAAAATTAGATAAAGTACGACAACGAAATAGTAAAGGGCAGGATCACCTGGATGATGATGAAGATGAAGATCAACTAGAGGTAGATGATAATGAATGTGATGCTAGTTTATTACATTATGCTAATGTTAATGCTCATAGATTAGAATCATTAGAAACAAAACATATTCGAGGTCGATGCCAACTATATTGTCTGTTCCCAATACCTCAAAGAATTATTGCTACTACTGACAATTTATTTATTGAAATACCCGTGATTGGCAAAAAACGACTTGGCATACAAGTTAGTACTACTAACAATGATAAAAAGTTTACTACAACTACGAAATTGGTTTCCACAATGGAAAATTTACAAAATAATTTCCGCCAACACTACCACAACCAACAAAACCTTCATACCTCTGAAGAACCTCAATTGCTAATTAGAAACATAACACGATTACAACCAAAAATTGATAATTTATCTGTTAAAGATTTTGTTTTCAATATAGATTCAGAAATTGAAAAATTACAAATTGCTAATCTCACCACTGAAAATGGACTCAATCAAACTGATTTGAGTCGATTGAATTTTTATCAACAAGCTAATGCATTAGTTGATAAAACTGATCGACATTTCAAATATGCTTGGGTATTTACTGATATTATTCAAGGTTATACCCATCATATTGCTTATCCATTTTTCAATCGTTACATTAGTGATAGAGAACGACAATCAGTATTACATCATATGATCCGTGTATGGTTTCAATTAATGGAAACCTATGGATATACCAGTTGGATCAATTATGGGAATTTATTAGGATGGAAATTCAATGGATTGAATATGCCTTGGGATACTGATATTGATGTACAAATGCCAATTGTTGAATTAGACAGATTAGCAATGAATTTGAATCAAACATTAATTATTGAAAATCCAAGATTTGGTAATGCTAGATATTGGTTAGAAATATCTCCTAGTTATATACGTCAAGGGAATGGGAAAAATCATATTGATGCTAGATTTATCGATATTCATAGTGGATTATACATTGATATCACTGGATTATCTACTGAAGAAATGATACCCGAACCAGCAACAACAACAGCGACAACAACAAAAGGGGAAGTAAACCAATCTAATGAGGATGAAAATGATGTTGCAGCCTCTTCTTCTTCAATTGCTGTGCATTGTAAGAATTGGAATTGGCATAAATTGAATGAATTATTACCTTTAAAACAAGCATTTTTCGAAGGTTCATCAGTTTATATTCCTAATAATGTATCAACCATCTTGTTGAACAAATATGGCGATGATGCCTTGAGTGATTATAAATTTCATAATCATATTTATTATCCAGATATTTCCATGTGGATAAATAATGATATTTGTCAATTAGAAAGAAATACTGGGGTGATTGGTGGTATAAATCTTGGTGTCAATATTAAAAATTGGAACCCAACTACTAATACTAATAATAATAACAATGAAGGAGAAGAAAAATCACCTATAGAATCTTCATGTGATTTAAAATATATTCAAGATGAATATAATATTATTAAAGAATCAGTAATGAGACATCAATATTTGGAAAATTTGAATCTTGAAGATAAACAACATCAACATGAACAACAACAACGCCAAAAAGAAGAAATGATTAGTAGGTTGAATAATTTACCTATTTTTAGAAAAGATCCTTGGGATTATTATTATGATATAAATCATAATTTAGTCACTAATGATCGATGGTATGTTAAAATTGAAGAAGTTGCTGTATAAAGTTTTCTATTTTTGTTTTAATTATATTTATAGATATAGTTAATGTACTATTTTATTAATTAATTAATTAATTAGCTAATTTATTTAATTTATAATAAGAGTAATACCTCAAATGAATTCAATCAAGTGGAGGTTTTTTTAGAAATCATAGTAAAAAAAAAATGCATTGTAGAATATAATCAGATATCAAATCGATTGATTTTTAGAGGTTGTAATATATAGCCTTGGTAGATAAAGAATCAAAAATAAAATAAGAGAGTTTTACAATATCAAAAAAACTTCTGGAAATAAACAAAACATATATATCAAACCATTTATTACAATTATCAATATTATTATTAGCATTACTATATACTCCCACAAATAGAAATCAAAATATAAAAAAAAAAACCATCATAAACTAAATAAAAAAACAAAGAAGCAAAAAAAAATAAAAAATATACGATATCAACAAAAAAAA
>OBUW01000462.1_pt1 | contig 21648 bp, 12 predicted proteins | sample 1475761 | NCBI WGS metagenome assembly OBUW01 (sample SAMEA2579908, study PRJEB22360) | human gut metagenome | biome: human gut; feature: human-associated habitat; material: faeces | place: Denmark | collected 2008/2010
TTGAAACCCTAAAAAAAAAGGGGGGAACAAAAATGCCCCAAAAAAAAAAAAAAAAAAAGAAGAAAAAAAAAATTGTAAAGACATCTCTTACTCTCTCTCTCATCTATCCTCATCACTGGAACACACACCAATTATGAAGCTTGACACTTCGCATATGAGGTATTTAACCTCAGACGATTTTAGAGTTCTACAAGCTATAGAACTAGGATCACGTAATCATGAGTTAGTGCCAACTCAAATGATTCACTCCATCGGAGGGTTAAAGTCTCCATCAGCAACGAATCGAGCTATAGGTGATATTGCCAAATTGAAGTTGATTTCACGATTGCGTAATGCCAAATATGATGGGTTTCGTTTAAGTTACAACGGGTATGACTATCTTGCATTAAAAAGTATGCTAAACAGAAATACATTATACTCGGTTGGTACCACTATTGGGGTTGGTAAGGAGTCCGATATCTACTCTGTCAGTGACCCAGAGGGTGTACAGAAGGTGTTAAAGATCCATCGTTTGGGTAGAACGTCTTTCAAAACAGTAAAGAATAACCGTGATTATTTGAAAAATAAACAAACTTCGAATTGGATGTATCTTTCCCGTTTGGCGGCTGCCAAGGAGTACCAGTTTATGGAGGTTTTGTATAATAATGGGTTCAATGTACCGCAACCATTTGATTACTCGAGACATTGTGTTATGATGGAATGGATCAAAGGCATACCCATGAAACATTTGAGACAACATAAGAATTATAAAAAATTGTATTCTGATTTGATGGGGTTCATTGTTAGATTGGCTAAAGCTGGGTTGATACATTGTGATTTTAACGAGTTTAATATTCTTATTAGGGACGACACCGACGGCCATGAGTTTGATTTTGTTGTTATTGATTTCCCACAATGTGTTTCTATCGAACACCCTGACGCCAAAGAATATTTTGATCGTGATGTGCAAGGTATCCGAGACTTTTTCAGTAAAAAATTTAGATACAATCCACAGCATGACCCAACAATGTTTGACACTGATGGTTACGGAGATGGGTATAAATACGCATATCCTAATTTCAAGCGTGACGTTATTAGAGAAAAGAGTTTGGATGTGAAAGTGCAAGCATCAGGATATGCAAAAAAGAAGACTGGAAACCGCGAAGATAAGGATTTGGAAAAGGCCGTTTTGGGAATGCGAATCAAGGTTGACGAAGATGATGATCTTTCTGAAATTGATGATGATGAAGACGTTGCCACCGAAGATGAAGAAGAAGACGAAGAAGAAGACGAAGAAGAAGACGAAGAAGAAGAAGAAGAATTGTTTGAAGATGAGGAGGAGGAGTTCGATGAACAGGCAGAGGCAGAAGAGAACGAAAAGATTATAGAAGCGTTGTCCAAAGGTGATAAGAAGCTTAAAATGGATAAGCTAGGAAATTATATACTCGATTAATAGAAATATACAAATAATATTGTAAAGCATTCTTTTTTTTTTTTAATCAAATTTATTTTTACTTTCTGTATTAGTGGATGACTATACTAAATATACACACATAGTAAGGGGGAGGGGTGAATGATGTTAAAGGGAAAAAAAAAATATGGCGTAAAACAAATGATATTCAACATCTAGTTTACTTAACGGGTAGCCATACCTTTGGTGACAGCTCTCTTCAAAGCTAATTCAGCTTTTCTGTAGTCGTCAGCAGAAGATTCTTCAATTTCCAAAGTTTGCAAAGCATCAGACAAAGCAGCTTCGATCTTGTCCTTGGCAGATTTCTTCAATTTAGCAGACAAGACTGGGTCAGTGACAGTAGATTCAACGGAAGCAACGTAAGCTTCTAATTTTTGTTTTTGTTCGTGTCTCTTGGCGAAAGCATCATCGGATGATTTGAATTTTTCAGCATCAGAGATCATTTTTTCGATTTCTTCAGTTGACAATCTACCAATGGAGTTGGAGATGGTGATGTTAGCAGATCTACCAGTGGATTTTTCAACAGCAGTGACCTTCAAGATACCGTTAGCATCAACTTCAAAAATGGCTTCCAAAACTGGTTCACCGGCTTGCATTGGTGGGATGTTTTTCAAGTCAAATTCACCCAACAAGGTGTTTTCAGTACAGTTGACACGTTCACCTTGGTAAACTGGGAATTGAACAGTGGTTTGGTGGTCAGCAACAGTGGTGAAAGTTCTTCTCTTGATGGTTGGAACAGTGGTGTTTCTTGGGACAACTGGGGCAAAAACGTTACCTTGCATAGCAACACCGAGAGACAATGGAATGACATCCAACAATAACAAGTCTTTGGTGTCATCGTTAGTGGATTGACCGGTCAAGATAGCACCTTGAACAGCAGCACCGTAAGCAACAGCTTCATCTGGGTTAATAGATTTTTCCAATTGTTTACCGTCAAAGAAGTCAGACAACAATTTTTGGACTTTTGGAATTCTGGTGGAACCACCAACCAAGACAACTTCGTCAACTTGGGATTTGCTGATTTTAGCATCTTTCAAAACTTGTTCAACTGGTTCTAAAGTAGATTTGAACAAAGCAGAGTTGATGTCTTCGAATCTGGCTCTGGTAATATTGGCAGAGAAATCTTCACCATCAAACAAGGAGTCGATTTCAACAGTGGTTTGGGTACCAGAAGACAAAGATCTCTTAGCTCTTTCACAAGCAGTTCTCAATCTTCTTAAAGCTCTAGCATCGCCAGAAATATCGTTACCGGTCTTCTTTTGGAATTCCTTCTTGAAGTGTTCCAACAAGTTGGTATCGAAATCTTGACCACCCAAGTGAGTGTCACCAGCAGTGGCTTTAACAGTGAAGACACCACCAGTAATGTTCAATAAGGAAACATCGAAAGTACCACCACCCAAATCGAAGATCAAGACGTGTCTTTCTTTTTCAGATTTACCGGCACCTAAACCGTAAGCAATGGCGGCAGCAGTTGGTTCGTTAATGATTCTCAAAACGTTTAAACCGGCAATGGCACCAGCATCTTTGGTGGCTTGTCTTTGAGCATCATTGAAATAAGCTGGAACAGTGACAACAGCTTTTTCAACTTTTTTACCGATCTTGGCTTCAGCAATTTCCTTCATCTTGGTCAAGACCATGGAGGAAATTTCTTGTGGGGAGAAAGTTTTGGTTTCGTCCAAGTATTCAACTTCAATCAATGGTTGACCGTTGGATTCAACAACTTTGAATGGCCATGATTTGATATCTTTTTGGACAGATTCATCGTCGAAAGCTCTACCAATCAAACGCTTAGCATCGAAAACAGTGTTCTTTGGGTTCAAAGCAGCTTGATTTTTAGCAGCATCACCAATCAATCTTTCTTCACTAGTGAAAGCGACAAAAGATGGAGTGACTCTGTTACCTTGTTCGTTGGCAATGATTTCAACAGCAGAATCATAAGTAGCAACACATGAGTAAGTAGTACCTAAATCGATACCAATAGCACCTTGGAAAACACCGTCAGCCATTTTATTAAGATTATGTATAAGTGTAGGTTAATTGAAGGGAAAGAGGAAAAAGAAAGAAAGAAAGGAAGGAAGAAAAAAAGGGGAGGAAGAAAATTTTGTAAGAAGATGGTGAAAATTTTTTTTTAGTGCCAGAGTGAAAAATTAACCCAAAGAAAGAGACAAAGAAAGCCACTAAAACTATAATGAGCACCATTATAGTGGTGGAAAAAAAAAGAACAAGAGTGCGATGACCACCTGTGTGCAGGACGCTGTTCACCCGGCACCCAAATCTCTTTTTACTTAGATGTAGTTGCACCCTAAACAAAAAAAAACCCACTCTATTTGTTACTTCCAGAAACTATCTTATTAATCTCATACACTGCTATTCCAATGTTGTCAACAGTGCCTGATATTTGAATTTCTTGAGTTCTGGGTTTGTTAAAACCACAAACAGGTAGCACATATATCCAGCATTTTGATTGGAATCTGATAGAATTAAGTTTATGACCTCCTTTCCCTAAAATGGCCGATACTTGAGTCTCATTGTACACCAATGTAATAGATTTGTGTTTAGATAAGTTACTTTCGAGGTTTGTTTTCTTGCATATTTCTAAGTGGTTGAGTGAGTCAAGCGGTGAGATACTGAGTTGCTCGTTTATTGTACAATTCATGAATTTTGAGATGAAGTCTTGGATATCTTTGCACTTACAAGTAATCAGATTTTGATGATAGCAACCATTTAGTTGGAAAGCATTCAATAGAGACCCCTTGATGGTTATTTTCTTTTCCGCTAGATTCTGAATGGTGAGAATTTTCTCAACTAATTCCATCTCGCAGGACTGCACAGTCAAGTACCAATGGGAAAATGGCAAACTCTTTTGAAACTTTAGGTTTCCTTCTTCCGTATCGGCCACACGTGTCAGCTGATTTCTAAAGAGATCAAGTAGAATCTGTTGAAGCGTTGCAGTAGCTATCACAATCGCCAATGGTGGCTGTGAAATATCTCTTTTGGTCTCTAACGAGAATACGTCTGAGGTTATCAATAAATCCACCGCATTTGCAACGTCTTGTGCTGAATGGTCAGACACTGGTATCATACTATCAATATTTGGTTGCTAAAGAGGTTTTCGAACACCTAAAGTCTCTTTCTCCAAATATTAGACCTTTTTTATTTTTTATTTTTTCTTTTTTTTTGCAACAAACTGTATATTAGGTATTAAAAATTAAATCAAATTGAAAACAAAACAAAACTAGAAACAAAATCTATCTCTTATATATAGTTCTAGCAGCTTCATATAAAAAGCAATACTGGTACACAGTCTGCACCGTCATCATACGTTGGTTACGTAGCTGACAGACAGATTGGTATACTAAATCCTTACTGGCTATTCTGTCTTCGTGCACTAAGTTTCGAAACTTGTCTGCATCTCTAAACAAATGATCAAAAGCCATAAATGTTCCAGATCTACCAACTCCGGCAGAGCAATGTACTATTGGCACAAGCGGTTTGCCAGATTCGATCAATGGCTGATTGATCTTATAAACACTGCGCGACAAGGCAATTAACGGTTCGATAGATGGAGGCACTTTGGCATCTGCCCATTTATAATAGTAGTAGTGATAAACTTTTTTGCTCTTGGTGGGCGATTTCAACTCCAATTCGGTTATCAAGTAATCTTCCAGTTCCTTGTGATTCTCGCCAATGTTTGTGAGAGTTAATTTTTCATACTTGATACCATCCTCTGCATTCTTGGAGGTGAAATCCCACGTTTCATGCAATTCCGGCCAATACCTGTCGCACTTTACCATTCCGTTTTCGACCAAAGGGGTCACCATTACAACAACAACCACGTCATTTTTTTGTTTTTCCAGTTCGTTGAAACACATTGCCCAAAAGTGGTGAGTTGTATGTTCCAATGGGCCCTGACATGCAATGTATCTGTTAGATATTTTGCTTGCTGTGGTTTTCAAGTGAATGTGTGATGCGTTAATATAATCCGAAAAGGATCCATCCACAACGGGAAGTTTCACTCTTGTTCGATCCCATGGTGTAACGTTGGTGTACCTATTTCTCTTGCGGTTAACACGGGATATCCCAGCACTGATCGACCAGATGGAAGTGGCGTCATTGTTCAACCCCTCCACTATACGCTGCGATTCAATCTCGTTCAATTCATTGAAATCTTCCCTTTGCTTGTGTGAGGAGATTGTAAGAACTGCAGGTGTGCTTTTCTTGGAGGAGGAGGAGGAGGAGGAGTCTGAGTTTTCTTTGCGGGATTCATTGGACGTAATAGCCGTTAGCCCAGTTGCCACTGCTGTTATTGGTTTCTTGAATATGTTCATCCTCGTGAATGATATTGGAAAAGGAATAAACTGAAACATTGTTACACGAGACTAATTTTTTTTTTTTGGATTGCTCAATCAAAGTAGGTTATGTGTATGTCTTTTTGATTCTCTCTCTTTTTTTTTGTCCTCCTTTGTTTTCTTTTTACTTTTTTTGTCAGTCCCTTTGGTTAGGTTAGTTTTCCCCCTTAGTAATACCGTGGTATCTGTTATACACTGTGAAGACAAAGTGTAGTTTGTGCTTTTGTGTGTGTAAAAATTATAAACGGAAACTCCAAGAGAAAGTGTAAGCCTCAACTGGAGAATGAAAAGAAATTGCAACAACCCAAAACTGTGATAAGGATTAAACGAGGAGGACAAAGATAAAGAAAAAACAAAATAATTGATAATGATAGTGAATTTCGTGACGATGATGACAATAAATATATATAAATATAAAGCAATCCGAAGAAAAGGGGAAGGAGAAGAAGAATCGTATCTCTCGTTACTATACTACTACACGATGCACATAGGCAACAAAAACCTTATTGGGATATTCGCTTGTACCAACCAACAACACGAATAGACGCAAGGCTAGATCAAATAGAAAGAAGAAAAAGAATGCCCTATCCTGAAGCAGTTGTGAAATGTTGGTTCCTCCTCGACTTGGCACGCTCTTACACACCCCTGAATCTTTTAGCATGACGATCCGGTCAGTCGCAGCACTCGTGCACTTGCAACCGTCGATATCTGTAACTACTACCACACACCATAAAAAAAAAAGAAATAAAAACAATTAAACGAGAAACATGCAAATGATCAAGGTCGTGCCTTATCGCAAGAATCTTAACTAATGAGAAAACCAAAACCAAAACCGATACTACTACTACAAAAAAAAAAGGTGGCGATACAACTTTACAGAAGATATTTCCTTAATCTCTCATCTTTTCTTATCAATAGAAATCATAGCGAGATATTCTCTTTAGTTTTACACACCACTAATATTTGTGCATCAACCTCATTGGGCACTGATTTATTTTGTGATATCGTTTCTCGGATTATTATTAATACTAGTAGTATCACCATCATTATTTCTACTATTTGTATTGCATTGTCGCATTCAGGATCAAAGAGCCAAAATACATACTAGCAATGAGTCAACATCCAGCCCCCGCAACAGCAGTGAAATTGGTTTTATTGGGAGAAGCTGCAGTAGGAAAGTCGTCGTTGGTGTTGCGATTTGTGTCCAATGATTTCCAAGAAAACAAAGAGCCAACTATAGGAGCTGCGTTTTTAACTCAAAAGTGCACCATCGGTGAGCGCACTATAAAGTATGAAATCTGGGACACTGCTGGGCAGGAGCGTTTTGCTTCTCTTGCCCCGATGTATTATAGAAATGCCCAAGCTGCTATTGTCGTTTACGATATTACCAAACCAGCTTCATTTATAAAAGCTAGACATTGGGTTAAAGAGTTGCATGAGCAGGCTAATAGAGATATAACGATCGCATTGGTTGGAAACAAGCTTGACTTGGTAGAAGATGATAGTGCAGAAGATGGTGAGACTTTACGAAAGGTGAGTGTCGAGGAAGGGCAAAGTTTGGCTGATGAAGAAGGTTTGTTATTTTTCGAGACCAGTGCAAAGACTGGCAATAATGTTAACGAGGTATTTGTGGGTATTGGAAGCAAGATCCCGAGTGTGACGGTTACTGGTGGCGAGGCCCAAGAAGGTTCAAATGGTCGCAGAATTGATTTGACTGCAAACACTGATAATGCTAATGCTCCAAGAAGCACATGTTGCTAAATACAAATAAACAAGGAGACTGAAGTTAAGGTAATATACAAATAGGCAAGCGTGTACAGATCTCCATGGTGTTGTTTCTTTTTTTTTTTTTCTATAAACATGTCGTTATGTGAATGGCCATGGTTATTTGTATTTTGTCAGTTCAATTCTATATTATCAATGTTAGAACTTGAATGTCTTTGCACTGTAGTCTTGGCATCGTTTGACATTTGTATTTCATTTGTCTCTCAATTTCATGAATACTCTTGACAGGTACGACCAAATTGCTAGTCAATATAACCTTTTGTTAACAATACTAAATAACTGCACACTCTTTTTCTGTGAGTGGCACAGTCGTGCAATTTTACACAGTGATAAATCAGTTTTTTCGAGGTTTTCTGCGGCGAATAAAAAGCAGAGAACGTGCAAGAAAACTGTGGTTGGCTTCATAACATTCTACACAAATCAGAACACTGCTAAGTAAACAATGCCTACCTTGAAAGTTGCATACATTCCAGAGCACTTTTCCACGCCACTATTCTTTGCTCAACAACAAGGCTACTACAAAGCACACGATCTCAGCATTGAGTTTGTAAAAGTCCCTGAAGGAAGTGGAAGACTAATTAATTTGCTCAATTCGAATGAGGTAGACATCGCAATTGGGTTGACAGAAGCTTTTATTGCTGATATTGCAAAGGGTAACGAAAATATTCATGTTCTAGACACTTATGTCAAATCACCTTTATTGTGGGCTGTCAGCACCGGTTCCAATCGTGACGATGTCACCGACGCAAAGCAATTTAAAAGGATTGGGGTGAGCCGAATAGGATCAGGGTCGTATGTGATGAGCTTTGTTTTGGCCCATCAATTGGGGGTTCCTTCTTTTGACCAATTTCAGGTTTTATCCAATTTCAAGAATTTACGGGACTCTGTAAATTTGAAGGACGGGGTAGAAGGGTCAGATGCATTCATGTGGGAATACTTTACCAGCAAAAAGTACTATGATAACCATGAAATCAAACAGATTGATCAGATATACACTCCTTGGTCGTCATGGGTCGTTGCAACATCTTCTGACTCTTTGCAAGCTAAATCGGACGCGATCAAGAACTTTATTGATGCCGTCAACCAAGGAATCCAATACTATAACGAGCACGTCGATGAGGCTATAGAATATATCTCTTCAAACTTGGATTATTCCGCAGAAGATGCCAAAGAGTGGACCAAGACTGTTGAATTCAATTCAAGGATCGGAAAGACGCCATTGGATTGGGACACTATCGTCGTCAAGACTAAGGACACATTAAAGTTGGCAGGCGTTTTGGCCGAATCAGACGATGTCATCTTGAAAAGATTGAATTCTAATGTTAAAAAGACAAACTTGTGATATTCCACTACAAAAATTTTTTTGCTCAATAGAACTAAACAGAGTAATATTATAGTAGTACAATGAAACTTCTTTATCTCACTTTAATACACACCCAATATTCACACTTGAAAACAAATGAACCCAACAGCTTTATGTCCTTGCAATATGTGCTTTCTATGTCAGACTCATGTTTCACAAAGTCAAAGCCCATATTCTTGATTAACTCAAGCAAGTCTTCGCGAGATAACTCCAACCCTTTTTTGATATCTGGTATAGAGACATTATCTTCTCTATTAATGTAGCTCACATTGTAGTCACCCTCAAAATGCCACAACAATGGACCGAAATTTATCCATCTGCCACCATTTTTCAAAACGTGGTTGATTGCTCTCACATACTCGATGATATTGCTTGCTGTGTCTAAAAAAAAATTCGTAACAACGACGTCAAAGCTATCTTTGCTCGAATTCTTCAACTCAATGGCAGCCGGGTCATTCAAAGTGTCACTCGGTTTATTTGGACCGTATAATTCAAGAAACGAGCCGGCAGTTATTGACATCAATTCTTCGTATGCAATACTGGGAGTTTTCTCCTTCAATTCTGAGAGGACCGCAAACGGTGCCACATCGGGGATTGTGATACCCCTTGTTTGATACTTTCGCTTTACCAAATGCGACGATCTTGATAAAAACGGAAATATCGAATGGCTGTGAGGAAACTGGCTGTGATTCAATATAAAATTTGATGCCAATAGCATGTGGTAGCTGATCTCGTTTCCTTGTGTCCAAAATCCTCTTATCACCAACTCCATAACCAATCGACCCAAGCCACAGCCAGGGTTTAATATTCTGATTGATTGTCGCGACGGCTCATCAGGATAAAGCTCTTCCAACTCGCTTATGATTCGAGTGAATGCAACGTCTCTTTCAGCTTGGCCCTCGTCACTCCACTCTCTCATCAATTGCAATAACGTCGTGGAGGTTATCTCAAACTCTCGAGGGCCAGCTGGGTGCCAATCTAGAGATGTTCCAGCAACACCCCAGTCATTTGCAATACTTGTAGATAGTAATTCCGTAAATCCACGATTTACTTCGATACACTGTTTCAACTCCCCTGTGTGCGCTTCGTACCATGGAAGCAAAGCTCTTTCTTTCTCGGTCATGGCTCGAAATTTTATTAGTCTTGGTTTGATAATGTGCTCGAATTGGTGCCTGAAAAAATTGTAAAACGACAGTAAAGTGGCCGTTAAAGCTTCATATTCATCGGCATTTTGGCTCATTTGCGTCTCGAATGTTTTCCTGTGCTAAGTAAATCAAATTACACCTTATCGCAAGATCTGGAAAGAAAAGCATGTACAACCTCCTCAACTGGGAAAATAGAAAAAAAAAAAAACAGAAAGAGAGAGATCTCCTGGTCTACGCGGGACATTTGCGTGCACATTTTCAGTTTTATATTTGCTGGTGTCCTTTTTTTCCTTTCTTTTTGAATCTTTTTCGGTTTTCAAAACAAGATAGATAGAAAGTTTGTTGTCATTTCTATGGACTATGGTTCCTCCAAAAAAAGATGCATTTGCAGATTTATTTCAATCTGCAAGTAGTGGAAATAGCACTAGCAGCTTGAACTCAAAGCTCAACAATTTGTCACTATCAGAACGTCAAAAGTTACAGCAACAACAACAACAACAACAAAGACAACAAGCTTTTCAACAACCTACAAAAAACAATCTACTTCAATCTCAATCCCAGAACAATTCCGTCAATTCAAGCTGGTCAAACATTGATATTTTGACGCCAAGTAGGACAGCTAGTCCAGTAAGCAATAGTGGAAATTCCGAGCTGGGTGTTTCACTTCACCAAACAGGTATCTTGTCGGCCCAACCAGAAGATCCATTTCTGATCTTTCTAGAAAGCAAGTCCCAAAGCCTGTCTAGTAAGTCGGACCCAACCCCTGTTAATAGGGACAACTCAAAATCAGCTGAGATTTCTTTGTTGGACGATGATTTCACCGATTTTTTCCAAGAAAGTAAATCGGCTTCGAAGTCAGTTGCATCTCCTTCTATACTGTCACAAACTTCCGAAGCAGAGTCCCACCTGACAGTTCTGCATAGCAAGAGAGCTTCAAATAGAGCTAATGAGCAAAAAGATTTTGTTGTTGCTGAATTGGTTGACATTGGATTTAGTGTCGAAGATGCTAATGAGGCCATTAACAAAAGAGGGTTAGATTTGCAGAAATGTGTCAATTATATTATGAGTAAGAACTCGGGCAATTCAAACACGGACATGGTGGAGAACGGTGGTTCTGTTCTAGGTCAGCGTCCCGAAGGAATAAAATTGAATGAGTTGGGCACCGATTTAGTTAAGAAAGCAAACAGTTTCTACAATTTTTCTAAACGAGCGGTAATGCAAAATTTGGAACAATTCAGCGGTCCTAGAAGCAACAATGACAACATCCCAGCGTGGATGAAGACGAAAGAGAAGTATGAATCAGATGCAATGGAGAAGAAATATGGAGGCGAGGAGTATGGAACGGACGAAGAAAACATAAATCAAAAAGACATAGAGCGCTTTATGAAACAACAAAGAGAACGGAACAGAGATAGATCCAGAGCTCGCTTTGAAAATTGGATAGACGGCAAGCCAAAACAATCTCATCCCTCGTCTAAAGAGTCAAGTCCAGAATTACCACAGAGACCGCTGAATTCAAATCGCCATGGCATTATGAGCTCGCAAAAGAAAGAGCCACCTAGACGCAACGTGCAGCAGAAAGCAAGTATTGAATTGCCACAAAGACCAGCAAGAAAAAGTCAAGTTACTGCACCTCCAGAGAGGCCCACTTCCATAAATCATCATGCATCCGACCCAGTTTCAGTTGACTCTTCTGTAAACAGTACTACTCCCGATGAGGATTTGCTTGGATTGGGAACTTCGGGCACATCAAATGGTAGAAATGCCCCTGCCCCTGGGTCTTTTCGTGATTCAAGCCCTTTGAATCAGTTTGTTTACACTGATTACACTACTGCAAAGGAAAAAGCTACAGCTGCATATAAATCTGGTGATTATACCACTGCGTTAGAATCCTACACGATTTGTCTTGGCTGTTTGCCTCCTAATCATGAATTGCGGATTGTTATTTTATCAAACTTGGCTTCAGTCAACAAGTTGCTGGGGCATTTGAAGGAAAGTTTGGATAATATCAAAGATGCGGAAGCATTGTTCTTGCCTCAAGAGATTTTGAGTGATTATGAAATTGCAGACAAGCTGATCAAGTATTGGTGTACTAAATTGTTCATGATAAAGGCAGAAGTGTTGGAATTGTTAGAGAAGTACAGCGAGGCTTTGGAACAGTACCTTGTTTTAATAAGACAGTTGAATTGCAACGATAAGAAAGTTATGGACGGTAAGCGAAGAGTCGATAAAATCGTTAACCCACAAAATTACAAACCGCCTAAACCAAGTGTGTCGTCGCGTGCTTCTACACCTTCTAATAAGACTCCTGCAGTTGAAACAAAACGGCCAACTAATTCAGGTGACGACGAAGTTGATGCTTTGACTAAAGACAAGATTGAAGACAAAATTAGATCTTGGGCAGACGCCAAACAGAATAATCTTCGAGCCATGTTGACTAACTTAAATGAGATTATACCTCCAAATATCAGAATGAGTGAGAAATTGCGTAATTTAACTACCAACGATTTGATGCTACCAAAACAAGTAAAGATCCAGTATATGAAGGTCATTAGCAGCATTCATCCTGACAAATTAGCATCCCAAACCAAGGACAATAGGGAACTGGGGTTGATATGTAATGGAGTCTTTATCACTTTGAATAAGCGCTGGGAGGCATTTAAACAGGAAGAGAATATATAGCAATACACGATATGAATAGGCATGCATGATAGTGTTTTGTAACTCGAAAACAGTGGTGCTCTGGTTTTCTCTTTTTCTCTTTTTTTTCGTGTCAATTGATCAATTTCTCATAATGCGATGACAGAAGACATCGAACCAGTGAAAAAAAAAAAAAAAAAAATTCGGATAGTCTGCTCTTAGCTGGAACAGTTTATCCTTAAACCAATACTTCATCCACAATGCATTTGATGTACACCTTAGATGCCGAAGGCAAAAGAATCTACACTTTGAAAAAGATATCAGAAGATGGAGAAATCACCAAATCTGCTCACCCAGCTAGATTCTCTCCAGATGACAAATACTCCAGACAAAGAGTGACCTTGAAAAAGAGGTTCGGATTGTTACCAACCCAAAACTAAGAGATTGCAGACCCACAAACAGTCATTTCATTCCTGGGAGTGATATTTTTATATTACGATGTTGCTTGGTTTTGTTCTTTTGTACATTATATACTGTTGACCTGGCATAAACCAATCCGCAAAACTTTTTTTGGTTTAAATGGAATACACAAATAGTAATACATATTAAGTATTGTTCATGATACTATATCTAGAAATTATAGACTTTGGAGTGTAGTCAACCCACGACTCTCCTGTCATTAGAAAGAGCCAATGGTAAGGTGAGCCGTCACAATTCAACACTCACAGCAATATAATTCAGGCTCTTTGAACAAGGGTGAGTTCGTACGTCTATATAACACCTTGGTTAATGAGGACTAGCAGTCTGTTTTCTTTTTATTGGCACTCATTCTCTCTTCTCAAACAACGGCTCCTTCTTCAAACCAGTCACCTCTAAATTGTACTCAGAGTTCCGAATATAGTTTTCCCACATCTGCGATAATATTTCTGTTTGTAAATTGTTGTTATTGATCTGCTGTAAGGATTTGTTTACCGCTACTACCGACTCATTCAAGCTTTCCTGTTAGTAAGTTAGTATTACACTGTTGCCTTTGACTGCCTGCGGTTTCTAGTTTACTGGAGCTGTTATACCCAATACAACATACCATATTATTAATTATTCTTGACAATAACGCGTTATGCGTCTGTTCGTGAGGATTTTCCATTGTATCAGCACTATTTCAATGTAAAAGGATAAGATTGTGGTTGTTGTGGTTTTAAAGCTCTCCATTTTATTTTGTTTATTTTTTTTTCTTGCTTGACTTGAACCGTGCGCGATTCATTGTGAAAACGATATTTGCTTACCAAACTCGACTGAAAAAGTATAATATTCCTTTAAGAAAGCTTAAAGCAGGTTGCATTGCATCAAGAGCTCGAAAGAAGATCTTGGTATCTTTTGGCATACAATTGACTAGAGCATTTTCTGTGTTGTCGTTTCACTGAACGAATCCAGCTAAATCTTTGAAATCTAAGCTCGTCTGAAAGTTTCTGATTGCAAGGAACACGTTTTAGATCCTTGAGCGTTATTTACTTGTCAAGAAGTTGTTCACTTGTCCTTTGTGGTTTTCTGTTATATTCTTATGCACTTTATGGAAGTGCATCATCATGTTTGATTCTAAACCTACAGTAAGAGCTTCAAGTTTTCACTCGATTAATCATGTGAAGTTTATATGATTAGGTAATCCGGGGCTAAGCATTAATTTAGCGCATTTATGACTAATAAGAATCTAATCAACAACTGATTTAAACTTCTTCCACCCCCCAGAAAAAAAACGAAAACTGAAGCAGCCGTTGAAGAAGCAAAAAAAAAAAAAATTTGCGCTAGATCTGATCTTGGAAGTTTATCTTCATCCATAAAACACAACATTATCACTAACAACAAGATGTCTAGTTTCCAGCTCACTGATGAATCTGACAATGATCAAGATTCCGTGTTAGAGTTTGAAAGATTGGAATCAACATTGCCCCCTGCTTTAAAAAGATCCGCATCCTCATTATTGGAAGCAATTCAAGCATCCCCCCCAACTCTATTGCACAATCCTATTTCACAATTTGGGAACCACCACGCTCATGATGAGTCTAGCTTGAGGTCTCCACAACCACACCATGTTCGTGAAAACTATCACGCAAGCACATATCAGACAATTCCTGGAAGAACACCACTGGCTACCCCAAACTTGAAAAACTCAAACTTTAGACAGCATTTGATCTCCAAATTGTCAAAGCTGGAGAATGGTAGAGAAAGCTCGCCCATCCCATTGCCCAAGCCAAGATTTAACGAGAGCACCTTCAAGCCCGCATTGAACACCAAACAGTCTTCGACCGGGGTCTTGTGGGTAACGGAAAGGGCCGCAGAATATGGGTACGACTCTGAGCATGTTGGTGATTGGGCTAACTTGGGGCAAGGTGCACCTGAACACGGTGACACAATTCCCGGGTCTTTTCCTAGACCCAAACAAATCAACTTGCCAGTAGACTACCGTGAGTACGCCCCAACTGCTGGTATCAAGGAGCTTCGTGAGGCCGTTGCAAACTACTACAACGAAGAGTACCGTCAAGGCAAAGCATCAAAGTACACGTACAGAAACGTATGTATTGTACCAGGAGGAAGAGCAGGGTTGACAAGAATTGCCACGATCATTGCCGATTGTTATTTGTCATTCTTTCTTCCTGATTACACTGCGTACTCGGAGCTTATTGCCACTATGAAAAATTTCTCTCCCATTCCGGTGCCTTTAAAGGAAATGGACAATTATGAAATGCATCTTGATTTGATTAGGGATGAATTGGCCAGAGGGATGAGTGCATTGTTGACATCCAACCCTAGAAATCCAACTGGAAACTGTCTCTCTAGGGATCAGTTGCAGGAATTGCATCGCATGTGTCGTGAAAAGTGTTTGATTATCATGGACGAATTCTACTCGCACTATTATTACGATGAGGGCTGTACTGGGTCATCTATAAGTTCCGCTGAATATGTCGAGGATGTGAACCGTGATCCTGTATTGATTTTAAATGGTTTAACAAAGGCATTTAGATTGCCTGGGTGGAGAATTTGCTGGATTTTGGGACCTGAAGACTACATCAATGCTCTTTCTTCTGCTGGATCGTTTTTGGATGGTGGGTCAAATTCACCTTTGCAACATGTTGCTGTTGACTTCTTGCAGCCATTGAAAGTGAAGCAAGAAATGATGGCATTGCAATTGCACTTTAAAATGAAGCGTGACTATATCATTGGAAGATTGTCAAAGATGGGGTTCAAGTTCACCAAGAAAACTATTCCAAACTCTACATTCTACTTGTGGTTGAATTTGAGTCACTTGCCAGGGAAGTTGAGCAACTGTTTGGGCTTTTTCCATGAATGTTTGCATGAGAAGGTTATTGTTGTTCCTGGGTTCTTCTTCTTGATTAATCCACAAAACTTGGCTCATATGGAAGAGATTATTTGGTATAATTACGTTAGAATCAGTTATGGACCTGAATTGCACCATTTGGAGAATGGTATGGACGGTATTGAACGTATTTTGGACAGGTTTGGGTGCTTACCATACGATATCAACAGTTAGAACTATCTGTAGAAGTATACAATAAATTAGAGTTTTTTTTTTGGTTGATAATTGTAGCATTGTAGTGTAGTTACAGACTCAGGCGTTCCAAGAAGTGCTGTCACTAATGACTAACGAATATTTGCATCTCGCTGCGTACAAATAGTTTTATTGGTAAACGGCTTTCGTTGATTTCAAATTATATTAGAATACAGAGGATGTTTTAAGGTGCAACAAAGTAATACTGTAGGTTAGAGGGAATTGTAGTAGCATGTAGTATTCTGTTTTTCTCTAAATTTCGTTCAATAAAAGTAGCTTGAAACAAAAATGTTGTAGAACGAGTACCCAATATCAAGTATATGTTTCTTCCTTCCTCTAAAGTTGGTTTTAGGGAATATGTCATCACTTCATAATAGGAAACATGGTCATGAGTATTCCTCAATCACCGAGTGTTCTCAAAATCTAATAATGCTCGTGTTAAAACAAACAGGTTTGTCTTTATTGTGACAAGGTGTCAGCCTTACTGATGATAAATAGTAACTTAAATATCATGAGAAGCTAGTTTATAAACTATGGAGCCGCGATTAGGAACCCACAAATATTCACAGATCTCTCAATTAAATGCGAAAGTAATTATGTCTGGCACTTGGTTCTTTCAATCCGAGGACGATTTTATAATTGAGTTCTTTGCAAAATACTTCAAATACATAATTGTACAATCATCTCACACTCTCTGGTATGATAACTTCAATACACCTATTTACTCTTGTGCAACTGAGAAAACTGAAACAGCCGTTATCAGTAACATTGGGTGTTTGAAGGTATTTTTGTTGGTTGCGAAATCAAAGTATGGCACTTTTCAAGACTCCAGATGGCCACCCACTACGCACAATAGTGTCAATCACCTTCCAAGAAATAAGTGGTCGAGCTTTACTACCAACAGTAGCTAAGTTGCAAAGCTATTCAGTTATAAATAACGTAAACAAAGTTGATTGTTTTCACAAGGATATAAAATTTGGTACAATATTGATGCAAACTCTTGTAGAAAAACTTTTCTACTAAAAATTGCTACTAAGCTTGTCACAGTATGATTAGACCAACAATTGCAGGTCATAATAACCACATCAACTAATCTGCTACATCATAAAACGTACATCAATCAAGTAAAAAAATCGCCATGCAACCCGTTCCTAACTTCAGAAAGAGTAAAAAACAACCACTGCTCAGCTTCAACACATACAAACACTTTCAATGCTTGTGTGGATCGTAACCAGAAACGCTTAAATGTCAAACATAGTAGATGCACGGTTGGCTCTACTCACTAACATCCACAAAACAAACTTCCAAAGAACACAACACAGACGTGGTACTAGATAAACACACAATCTCAGGACACAGTGTTCTCTTGTAGGAAACAAAAATAGCGTCACTTCCTGGCATTAGTAAGAATAGAGAAATTGTAGATTGCCTATCATATCCATTTTTTCTTTACAACTTCCATCCACATCAACTTTCATCAAGCTCTCATTACAACAAAACTACCCTGGTGAAAAACAGTAACCACCTGCTTTTGGCAAATTTTCAAAGCTGTGAATTCGTAATGGGCATTTACTGTTCCTGTGGGTCAACAAATTCCTCCACAAGCTAGAAACCAAAGCAAGACCAGCAGTGATTTCACAACGATTTAGTTACCAACAGTCTACCTCTCGTATCAACTGCAGCATCTCTGTTCTTCAAAGGAAGCAACCACAACCAGGGGATGTTGCTTTTCCACGACAAGATAACTGATTACCATATGGTGCTCAAGCACAGGTCAAACTATTCCGAAACTAGCTGCAACCGCGATACAAACAGCCAAATAACAAGACACTGTCAATTTTCCAATGCAACAAGAAATTTACGCTATCACGAGGCATTCTACCAAACTAACACTGAGAAATACCATGCATCAAAACAATGCTGCACCAAGTTGCTGAATGCTCAGATAAATACACAACTAGATCTCTTACTATATGAATTCATACTAAAATATGCTCTACAAAAAGCTGATAAATTACCCTTTATTAGTCGTTATCATTTTAGATCATAGCTAACATTTACCTTTTCCAAACTCAAAGCATTACTCCTATATTTTGCTATTGCGAAAACGTTAAGAATTGCTAGACACGGGTTTCACCTTCTACATAGTCCAACCAGTCTAAGACACACCAGACTATTAAATCCACAACATTGACGATGTACTTGCTTTTTCTTCCAATGAATACCTGACATTCGACAGCAAAATCCAAACCATCCAAAAACTACCACAACAATACGCAAGAGTATTTGACAAACAATATTTGCTACCCTATTGACACTAATACCCGACGTTTGTAATATCAACCGACATCATAAAACCGTTACTAAATACCAAATCCCACATTGCAAGCAAGTCACAGAACGTTGCGTTCTGAATCCCTATGACAACAAGTTTCCTAAATTGCTCAAATGAATTTATATGACTTTGGATCCTTAGAAAGTCTCTATCTCTGCATGGCCGTGGCCAACACTAGCGCCATGTTAGGCACACCCCACAGACTTTCTAGCCTCACCTAAACCTTCGATCTAGCTGGCACCAACATCTAAAACTGACAATAAGCAACTGAAATAACTCCCAACAACATATTTGTTAACCAAAGGAACCACACTCTAGCATGAAAATTAGTAAAGTTCGGTAGACTAAATTCTACACAAATCATCTTTACATCCAATAACAAGTCTTATACATATACAGAATGCGAATGCCCTAAACAGGCCCCCAACAATTTTTATACAATCTAATAAGTCTCGATTGCCACATCCTGTACAATACCATGTCAGTCAAGCAAAACAGCGACTTGATGAATACTGCAAAAATTAAATTCTATTATGAATAACAACTTGTAAAATAAAAAAGCATCAACATTGATCTCCAAAAACTACACCTCGTTTCCCATTCATAGAACTGAGACATCAAGTAGAAGTGAACACCCAAAACAAAATTTAGCAAACATTTCCGCTAAAATCATTGCAACCTTGTCAATCTACAACGACAAAGAAAACACACCTATTTAAAAAAAACCCATTATACAGGGGCACTTAAACACTGTCCAGAAAGCTGTACAATCAGACACTCAACCTACGTGACAACAATTTCTTTAAGCCCTTACCAACATTGAAAAGACACATACAGTGACTATCTCCATCTGTCAGTACATAATGATCTACCACAGTATATGCCGCTTGTCAAACGACTACCACATTGAGCGCAAACTCTATGAATGACCTACAGACTAATACCTTTGCCATTAGCTGCTCATCAAATCTACCAGGAATTTGTACGGTAATGTATTGCTTTCACGTATGATAGCAACCAAAAACTGGAAACATTCAGTATAGTATGTAACTTCTTGAGAATGGACTGACGTATAGTTTGACTCACACTAACTTTCGATTCACAAGGAGACAATAGCTAATCAGTGAAACCATAAATTAGCACGTAAACATGCAATTGTAATTAACAACAAGAACAGAACTTACTGAATAGAGTGTTACTAAGTTTCTAGTTAAAAAAAAAACGTCAACTCAATGAACGCATTCAAATCAACCAGATACACACTATTAAGCTGAGTATAACTTAGTTGCAAAGATCTATTGTAGTATGCAATAATGTTTTTGATTGAACTTGTATCAAAGATTCAATATTTAAACAAACCATCTGCATTCGTTGGTTGTTAGTAAGAGTGACGAGGTATTTTTCATACATGATATCGAACGAACTCACCATCTTAACACTAAGAATTATAATATCAGGCTAGCAACACCGTGTAATACCCTGATTCGCCTAGGATTATTTTGCTGGCTAACCAATGTTTCCCAGGGACTTGGCAACGCCAATTTCTCATATAACAGATCTACTTGGTATTGCAAGGAATATAATTAGATGAGTTGATTAAGAAGGGCCGATGCAGGTATTTCAAATTCGACAGGAAATGCCAATAATTTTGAAGTTTATTTTCTATGCTAGTTGTTCGTTGATTTGTCTATTTTTGTGGTTATCGCAATTCTGCTCTGTACATTATTCAACTGTTCTGTATTTGGTTAAGTTAAGTGAGCTCGGTATATTGTGGAATTGTTTTAGATCAATGGATCTAGCTGATATAAGGATTGCATGTATTTGGTATTAATGTAGTATATATATCTACTGCCATCCAGGCTGGACTCAAAGGTATTAGATCTTTTCATATGCGATATAACAAGGTGTATATCCGAAAGTTTTAAGCAATAGATGTCTTCGACTGCAGTGGCTCCTCAATGTAATTTTCTGATATGAGCCTATTTTTTACTCAAAATGTGTTTAATTTAAATTTACTACGCTAGTAGCAGTCCGAATTTGTATATAGCGATATATTTTTAATGACAAAGATTAATGCTATTCGGCAGCATAAATTTGAATTATCACATGTGTGGAATGGTAGTGATTTCGTAGGATACAGCTGTTGTTGGTTAATGTAATTATTCGAGACACATGTTTGTGTGGTTGCAAACTTTCAATTGAATGGTTTTGTAAGAATCAGTCTTGCCATCCAGTTTGAAAGTAATGGAATAGTACTTTTTGCAATATCGCGAGTCCTCTAATTGCAAGTTATGTGACTGTTTGAGTTTGGTCTTGATTGCGTTTAGTTGATTGGTTTTGCAAACCAGCTTTTGGTCTTAATTTGAGGACATTTTATAGAGCTGTTAGAAATTTATTTGCATTTCTAGTGTACGTAGAATACGCTGACTGTTGAATGGTTAGTATTTGAGATGAAGCAGTTGACGTCAAGAGATGACAGCCATCATGAGCGCTTTGATATGATATCGTTTTATTGCGTTAGTTTCTACAATGGTTTGGGTAAAATGTAATGTGAAGTGGTGGATGGTTATGGGTTGCTGTAGAGTAGGTCAGATTTCGTTTTAAGATAATTCGTGTATCTATGGTTGGTAACTATAGTCCCGTGGTTTGAGACAGCAAGAGTATGAGATTTGTTCGATGAAATAGAATAGATATGTTACTTTGGTATTGATTTATATAGTTATGTAATGAATGTGTAAAAACAAAGGTTATCGGTGTTGCAGATTTAAGATAGTTAGGTAGCGCTATAGGTAATATTTATTGGGATAGGTGTTGGGGTCTCAACAGTATTATATTGATTAAGCTTGTATTATTAGAGTTAATTGCATTGGTATTTTATTTGAGGTGTGGAGATTAGAGGTTTGCAAATGTTATTGAGTAGGGAGATTGTATGCCATTGGCATCTATAAGTGCTGGTGTTGGGAGAGGCCGAAGATAGTTTGTTGCACGCTTATGAACTAATCTGAATACTTCATTTGTT
>OBUW01000464.1_pt1 | contig 21579 bp, 13 predicted proteins | sample 1475761 | NCBI WGS metagenome assembly OBUW01 (sample SAMEA2579908, study PRJEB22360) | human gut metagenome | biome: human gut; feature: human-associated habitat; material: faeces | place: Denmark | collected 2008/2010
CCCCCCTCCCTCCCTCCCTTTACCCTAAACCCCACTACAACCATGGCTAAGAGAAGAACTAAGAAGAGAACTCATAAGAAAATCAGTGAAGAAGAATTAGCATCGATTCCTAAATCAATGGTACTTCATTTAGGTACATCATTGAAAAATCATTCATTGACTCAATTAGTCAATGATTTTAGAAATGTCATGCAACCTCATACTGCTATAAATTTAAGAGAACGGAAATCCAATAAATTAAAAGATTTTATCGTTATGTGTGGGCCATTACATGTATCTGATATTTTTATTTTCAATCAAACAGATGCCGGTAATATTACATTAAGAATTGGGAAATTACCACGAGGACCAAATTTACAATTTAAAATTAATAATTATTCATTATGTAAAGATGTTAGGAAAATTTTAAAACATCCAAAACTGATAAGTAAAGATAATTCAATTTTTCAATCACCTCCATTATTGGTATTGAATGGATTTGGGAAAATTCTGGAAATGTCACAACATGAAAAATTAATGGTGACAATTTTTCAAAATATGTTCCCACCAATTCAACCTCAACAAACTAAAGTTTCATCAATTAAACGAGTATTATTAATTAGTAAGAATAAAGTTACTAATGAAATTGAATTAAGACATTATGCTATAAATACTAAATTAGTTGATGAAAATAGAAATGTTAAAAAATTGATTCAATCTCATCATAATTTGAAAAAAAAATTACCAAAATTAACTAATAATCAAGATGTTTCAGATTTATTATTAAATCCTTATTCAATTGGTGGTTTGACTTCTGATAGTGAAATTGAAGATGATGCTGTAGTTGAAATACAACAAGAAACATTTGTTAAAAAAGAGCCAACCAAGGCGATAACCACCACCATCACCGCCACCACAGAAAAAGAAGTAGAATCTCAGTCACAACCACAACCACAACCACAACCACAGCAAGGGAAAAGTAAACGAGCAATTAAATTGACAGAATTGGGACCAAGATTAAATATGTCATTAATAAAGATTGAAGAAGGTTTAATTGGTTCATCGAAAACCATATATCATTCATCGATTCAAAAAACTGAGGATGAAATTAAATCATTAGAAAAGAAACATTTATTAAAACAACAATTAAAATTGGAAAGAAGAAGTAAACAACAAGCTGCTGTTAAAGCTAAATTAGATAAAAAAGAAGCTAAAAAGGCTAGAAGAAAAGCTAGAGAAGAAGGTAGAGAAAAAGATAACGATGATAATAATAATGAAGAAGAAGAAGAAGAAGAAGATTCGGCTGATGAAGAACAAGTAGATGATGACGATTCTGATTCTGATGCAGTTGATATTAATCCTGAAGATTATGAAAATGATAGTGATTTATATAGTGATGTTGATGTATAAAAGAAAAAGCCAATATATATATTATTATTATTATTTAACTTAATTCTTGAATCAATTTTTTGATTTGAATTTGTAAATTTATAATTTCAATCAATTGATTTAATCCATTATTAAAATTTTGTTGACATTTATATAATTCTGATGGTACAATTGTTCCAAATTGTTTAATTGGATCTTTAAATGTTTCTTCATCATCATTGCTTTGCTTCACGATTTCTTTATCATGAGTGGCGATTGTTCCTGTTTTCCTGTCTTTTCGGTTTCTTATCATTGTTGTTGATGATGATTCTTTCTTCTTATCTTCATTTGGGGAATCATGCTCGTCATCATTAATTGATGATTCATTCTTCAATAATCTATCAATCAATTCAAATCTACCATTATCACTATTTATATCTATTATTTTACATGCTTTATAACATCGGAAATCATATTTTTCTAAACCATATTTTTCTTTTTCATTTTGAAAATTAGCTCGACTTAAATTGAAAAATCCATTAATGAAATTTTCACGATTTAATGTTGTTAACTGTTGATATTTGTCTAATAATTCTAGTAGTTGTATTGTTTTATTATCAATGATTTCCTTATCTGTTGTCATTTCAAGTAAGTATATAACGATTCAACAGTGATGGGGGATGGGGAAAGGGAGGGGAGTGTAAAAGAGTAGTTTTGTTTGTTTGGATCTTGTTGTGATATGTTTTCTATTGAAAAAGATTGAAGTCACGGGTGGTGGAGAATTAAGAGAAATCAATAATTTTTTTTTTTGTTTATAAACAGTTCAACTCTTTTACAATCAATAAAACTTTCAATTTCAACTTCAATTTCAATTTCAATTTCAACTTCAACTTCAATACTAATAATTAAACTTTATAATTTATATATACTATTTAATCTATTAAATTCACTTTCAGGTAAAATTTTATCAAATCCAATATCTTTATCATAATGAGTAGCATGAATTAATTTAACTTCTTCAGGATTTCTTTCCTTTTGTTTCATTAAATTACCATGTTCATATAACAGATATATCATTTCTTCTTGTCCAATATTATCTTGCTGATTAATTTTATCTTTATCTTCACCTTTACCTTTACCAACATAAACAATTTCGGCTAAATCATGTAATATATTAGCAGTTAATCCCCAAACATCATAAATTTTTTCATTGGTATCTTCATCTCTTCTTGAACCTAATCTACCCCAAGTTGATAAATCCTTTTTCTTATGTCTGTCACGTTTTTTATTGGTAATAGTTGTTGCAGCAGCAGCAGGACTTAAAGATCTTGTAGGAGTAACATTTGGTGGAGTTACACTTGCTTTATCACGAGAATCTAATTCATCACCCAATTTTAAATCCAATTCTGATTCTTCTTCTGATGCCAGTAAATCTTTAATATTTTTTAACCATTCTACTTCATTAATATTATTTTGTAAAAAAGTATAAGAACGTAAATCCCAAGGAATACCACCCCATTTGACTTTATAAGAAGTTCTTTCTAATGCTTCTAAAGCTGGGATATCAATAGTCGGATGTAAAAAATCTTTTAGAGGACATGAAAAAACACTTGAACTTTCACCTGGATTCAAAACAATATTTAATTTTGAAGCAATATCATTATCAGTTCCATTCAAATTATGCATAAATCCAACACATGGTTTAACACATGAAAAAGTTCTTGATAAATAACTTGGTAATTGAGTTAAATGTTCAATTGATATTCCTAAATTTTTTAAATCTTCATCATTATCACTTAATCCAATTTCTTCATGCATTTCTCGTCGGGAAACTTGCCATTCCAGTTCTAATCCACTATCAGCTTTACCTCCAGGTAATGCCACATGACCAGGGAAATTACGTAGTTTAGATGATCTTTTCGTTAATAAAACTCGTAATTCACCTAAATTACCCATAAATAATAGAATGAAAACGGCTGAACGTCGTGATATAGGTAATTTATGCCATATTGATAATGATGAATGATGATAATTTTGAGCAATATAATGTCGTAAATTATTAATTAAAGTTGCTTCCGTTGATTTAGTCATGTCTATGGGCGGGGAAGGAGGGAGGAAGGAGGGAGGGAGGAGGGAGGATTCGTACGGAGTGTCTATATATATATATGTATAAGGAGTTGTTATTTTGTTGTGATATATCTATAGGAATTGATTGAAACGGGGACAATGAATATGTAAATAAAGTGAAAGTAAAAGTAAAAGTAAAAGTGAAAATAAATGAGAATATATAAACAACCCGATTAATAATAAAAGCAATGATGCAAAATGAAAAGAAAGAAAGAAAATAAAAAGAAAGAAAGAAAGAAAAAAAATTTCTGTTCAGTTTATGTAATTTAATTAATTGTTGATTGTTGTTGTTTACGAAGAAGGAGGAGGAGGAAGAAGAAGAAGGAAGATATAATTTGATTAGCCTCGGAAAATTCTTTTGACTTTGACTGTTGTTGCTTCAGCACGTGATTAACTTTGGTTTCTTACTTTTCTTTGTTTGGCGGGTTGGTTCTCTTACTGTTTGGAGGAGAGAGGAGAGAGGAGAGAAGGAAAATGGAGGGGGGGAACGGAAACGTGTGGAGGAGGAGGGGTAAATTGTTAAATTTTCGCAACTACTTCTCATTTCCATACGCGTTCCATAGAACTTATAAACAGTAAGAGAGATAGATGAGAGGGGTTGAGATGAGAAGATGAGGTTGCATTATGGATATGTTAATTATACATTGATTGATTATCCCCTATATATTAAGTAGTTAAACCTGAACCAAAAAAAAAAAAAGAGGAGAACCAAACTGGAAAGCCAAACTGGAAATCCAAACTAATTATAACTCTTTTATAAATGTTTCAAGTTATTTAATTCCTTTTCTTTAGTTTGCGGTTGTGAAAAAATTGTTGAATCCAACAAAATTCTTCTTCTTCATATATATTTAATCTATTCCCTGTACATGTTGTTGTTGTTGTAAGTTTTATCTCTAACAGTATTTTTTTTTGTTTTTTGTTTTTTGTTTTTTGTTTTTTGTTTTTTGCTTTGTTTTGTTTTATTTTGTTTTGTTTTGCACCCATTAGATCAGAAACTGTGCTCAATTTATCACTTTAATAACTTGGTTTACCCCTTGGTTCATATGGACAACATAAACTCAAGATTCCGGCAAAAATGAATAATGCTCCTGAAACAAATATGGGGGCTGAAGTAGTTAAATCAGCATATATGGCAATTATAGGAGCAAATACTCCCATAATACGATTAAATGAAGCGGCTAACCCTATTGCCGTACCTCTAATTTGTGAATAAAAAACCTCTGGTGTATAAGCATACAATACTCCATACATAATCGTTGACATGAATGAAAACATACAATTCCAAGCCAAATTTGCATTTGAAGTTTTCGCCGTTGTTGATCCAAATAAAAATATCCCAGTTAATATTAATGATAAAAATAATGTTCCTTTGCGACCTATTTTTAATTCAACTAATATTCCACCAATCAATGAACCAGGGATACCTAAAATTGATATTATTAATGTGTTTCGATAAGTTTCATGTACGGTTAAAGGTTTATTGGCATCACCTCGAGATTCTAAATAACTTGGTATAAAAGCATTATATAATGGGAATGCTAATCCTATAACTCCCCATAACCAAACCACTAATATTATTGATAATGTCATTTTTTTCGATGTTGTAAAACATTGTCTAACGTGAGATAAATTATATTTTTTCAATTTTTCTTTAATCAATCTATTATTTTTTTTGGTGGTGGTGGTGGTAATGGTGGTGTCTGTTTCTGTTTCTGTTTCTTTTTCTAATTCCGATTCATCATACAATTCATCAATATCTTGTAAATCTTTAATAGTTATAGGACAAGTTTTCCCATTAATTTTAGCGATTTTTTCCAATGTTTCAATAGTTTTAATTGAATCACCTCTTGCAAGATAATATCGAGGTGATTCAAATATTTGAAAAGCAAATCTTGTGAAAAACATAAGTAACGTTAATCCTCCCATAGTAAATAAAAAATATCTCCAACCTTTATTATCTTCCTTATAACATATAATATTACCACTACCACTACCACTACCAACATCGTTGTCTGTTGTTGGACATGAAAAATTTGCAATTAATCCCCATGAAATAAGATTAACCACAATTTGTCCAATGGCCCACCATGCTGACATAACCGTTAATAACCATTGATATGAACTTGGTAATGCTTCAAGAAATATAGCTGAATCTACTGGTAAATTCCCACCAACGCCAAAACTCCAAAAGGCTTCAAAACAACAAAGGGCTATAAAATTTGGACTTGAACCACCAATAATTGCCCAAATACCAGTGATTAAAAATGTTAAATTAAATGCCCATTTCCGTCCAATTATATCTGATGATATTGACCAAAATGCTGCTCCCAATAATAATCCTAAATTTTGTGCCAACATCAAATATGGTCCCTTGTTGGGTGATGATGATGATGATGATGGTGGTGGATGAACTCCATTAATTTCATTTAATCGAGGTAATATTAAACTTGTAGCTACAGGCCAAGCATTATCACTTAACCAACCAAATCCAGCAACAAAAAATAATCCAATTTGATATTTTCCAAAACCTATTGATTGAATTGATTCAGCTATTAATTTAGATTTGGCTAAATAGGCTTTATCACCATCTGATTCATCATATAATCCAAATGTAGTTGAAGAAGAAAAAGAAGTTGAATTTATTTCTTGAACTTCTTGTGGTTGTTCTTCCCCTTCCTCTTCTTCAAGTTCAAGTTCAAGTTCAAGTTCAAGATTTGTTAATTTAGTTTTTGGTGTTATTGATCGATTTGAAGATGAAATTGATGATTGTATTGTCATGGTGTGTTTAAAATATAATGAAAAAAATGGGGGGACGGAAGGAAAGAAAGAACAGTGTGTATTTAATAAAAGTTAAGGAAATTGTAGCAATTATAAATAGTAGTAAGATTAAGGATATTTCAATATACCTATGTGTGTGTGTTTTTATATTTTAGTAATCAAACACGGCTCTATCATATTTGAATTCTTCCCCCCCCCCCTCCTCTTTCTTTATTTTCGTAGTTTGAAAAAGAAATGCTTTTATCCGTGTTGTTGTTGTTGTATGTGGGTTGTGGAAATATGATTATTACTTAAATAAGGTTGGTTGATGCGGCGTTATTTTATTTTCCTATTTCAGTAAAGAAATTATATATATATATGCACCCACCCACTCGGAAAAATGAAAATCAAATCTAACAAAACAAAACAAAACAAACCCCTTCAATCAATCATATCAAAATAATATAAAAATAATTCTATCTGTCAACTTGTTAGGATTTGGTGAGGAATGAAACAATGTTAGAACTGTTCGGTCAGCCCCCCCCTCCTCTCTCTCTCTCTCTCTCTCTTTCCCCCTTTGCATATAAGCAAAGAATGAAAAATTAAACGAGGTTTCATTATGCCAAAGCATCAAATGGGCCAGGTTCTGTAGTGATGGATTAATAATAAGTAATTATATTGTGTCATTAGGAAATTTGTTTAAAATATTTTTATTGAAATGATTGGCAAGGTTTAAATCACTACCAATCTTTTTGTAAGATCCATTTTTGATTATTTCATAACTCTTAACCAAATGAAAAATGAGGAGGGAGGGGGGAGGAGGAGGCCTATGATAGATATCCTCGAATTTTGTGACTAAAAAAAAAAGCAATCATGTCAAGCAATTTTGTTTATCAGTTGGTTTTGCCGCTGGTGACTGTGTGTAGCTGTCAAACGATGCTAATGATACTTCTGTCAATTGAAATACTCTTTCTTTTAAATGTATGGAAAAAAATTTGTGTTGAAGTTGGTTAAGAAAAAAAAAAAATAAGGTAACACTAGGGGACAATCACCAATTTTTAAATGATATCATTTTGATCATATAGATTGCTTTTAGTGATTGATTGATTTCATGAATAATTAAAATTGACACATAAACCAAGCTCAAACTCCTATAACATCACTCAATTACTATAACTCTTTAACTTGTTTCTAGAAAAAAAAAAAAAAAAAAAAATTGTATTCATTTAGTGTAGAAAGACCGAGCATGTCAAAAATCCTTCGATCGATCCTTGAAGAATGCAATATTCAATTATTTTTTTAAATCAGACCGTTAATCTTCTGTAACATCAACTTCAATGGGTATTTCTTATTATTGTTGTTGTTTTTGTAGTAGTAGTCGTAGTCGTAGTTAACATTGATGGTGGTGGGCATGAACTTCCAACAATTATCTTCTTCATCAACTGGACAACTAATGTATAACCGATTTTGTGTAATTTATTATTATGGAAGAACCCTCTATCATTTTCTTCTTCTCCTTTTACACGTTTTCGGATATTAATAAAAAAAAAACACGGATTTAATATATTCGTAGAAAAAGAAAAAGAGAAAGAGAAAGAGAAAGATTCTTTCCGAATGAAATCAACACAACATTCATTCAATCATATTAGTTTAGATTTGTAGAAATAACATCTATTGAAATCTGTTGATGCAAGTATAAGTGTAAAGGAATAATTCTTTTTCTTCTTGAGATCACATCATGGTGATGATCATCATCATGGTTTCCAGATTCTTTTGTTTTCCTTTTTTTTTTTTTTCTGCCGAGATTAAAACTTCAACCCGATACATACATACACACACACTTCGTGCTTTAACAAACAGAAATTTACAGATAAATCTTATGATTTAATTCCACAGTAGATTAGATTTGGCATTAAATGAAAATAGTATTAATAGTTGTAACTTTATTAATGGTTTACTACTATTATTGTTGTTGGGTCACGTTCTTGGCGAGTGAATGGACAATTGTAGAGAAAAAGTAAGAGCGTTGTGGTAATACTAGTAGTAGTAGTAGTAGTAGTAGTAGACGACTCTTGTGAAATAGGTTATGGAAGTCACGGAAAGAAATTTGAAATAGTTAAACAATAAGAAAAATTACATTGTTGGTGGTGGTTAGGGTATTTAAACATGACCTTCGAAGGAGGTGGCTTGGTTGGAATTGGTGGGATGGGATGGGATGGTGGTGGTGGTGGTAGTGGGACGGTGGGGATTGGTAGCAAAGGTGGGACCAAAAGAAAAGAAAAAAAAAAAAATTATTTAGTCGACTAAAATAGAAGTTGAGAAGAAGAAGAAGAAGTCTAAGCCCCCCCCCCAACACAAAATAAAATTATCGTCATTATTATTTTTTTTCATTCTCTCTCTCTCTTCTCTCTCTCGTGTTATTGGAAATAAAGAAAGAAAAAACTACAAAAACCCAAACAAATCCTCCTCCTCCCATCATCCCCATTAATACCCGAGGACATCTTTGCAAAAAAACAAAACAAAACAAAACAAAACAAAACACACAAACTAACTAACTAACTAACTAACTCCACAAATCATGGAATTATTAAATATCATAGTGGTATTGTTTCTATCAATTTATACTAATCCAATAATAGCTTGGTCTCCAACTGATTCTTATGCACCAGGAGAAATTCAATGTCCTTCAAATTCATCATTAACTAGAAATGCCGATTCACTTTCACCTCAAGAACAAGAATGGTTAAAAGGTAGAAGTCCAATTGCCAATGAAAATTTAATTTCATTTTTAAATAGTGCTAATATGACAGATTTTGATCCAGAATCATTTATTAACGGATTAAATCGTTCGATTAAAATTGGTCTTTCATTTTCTGGTGGTGGATATCGTGCCATGTTGAATGGAGCTGGACAATTAGCCGCATTAGATAATAGAACTAGAGGTGGTTTTGAATCAGGATTAGGTGGGTTATTACAAGCATCGACTTATTTAGTTGGATTATCAGGAGGGAATTGGATGGTAGGTACCATTGCTTATAATAATTTTACTTCAGTACAACATATATTAGATCAAGATTCAATTTGGGATTTAAGTCATTCGATTATGAATCCTGGTGGTTGGAATATTAAAAAAACTTATAATTATTATAAAAATATTTCTGATGCCTTAGATGATAAAAGAAATGCTGGATTTGATGTTTCAATTACTGATACTTGGGGTCGAGCTTTATCTCATCAATTTTTCCCTGGATTAGATGATGGTGGTGATGCATTAACTTGGTCAACATTACAAGATGTCGATGTTTTCAAAAATTATGAAATGCCATTCCCAATTGTTGTTGCTGATGGTAGAACTCCTGGGACTTATGTTATTAGTGGCAATTCTACTGTTTTCGAATTTAATCCATTTGAAATGGGATCATGGGATCCTGCAGTTTATCAATTTTCTCAAGTCAAATATCTTGGTACCGAAGTTAAAGATGGTAAACCATCACTGAATGGTAAATGTATTGGTGGGTTTGATAATGCGGGATTTATCATGGGGACTTCTTCTTCATTGTTTAATCAATTCATTTTACAAATTAATACTACATCATTATCATCAACGATTAAATCACTTCTTACATCGATTTTACAAGATCTTTCTAATGATGATAATGATATTGCTGTTTATAAGCCTAATCCATTTAAAGATAGTGATGTTGCTGGATCGAAATCCATTGCTTCTAATGATACTTTATATCTTTGTGATGGTGGTGAAGATCTTCAAAATATCCCTCTTTATCCATTATTACAAGAACAACGTCAAGTTGATGTTATTTTCGCTTATGATAATTCGGCTGATACAAACCAATATTGGCCTAATGGTGCCTCTATGGTAGCATCATACCAAAGACAATTTGGGAATCAAAGTAATGGTACTAGTTTCCCATATGTACCTGATGTGGCCACATTTGTTAATTCTAATTTAACTGCCAAACCAACATTTTTCGGTTGTGATGCCAAAAATTTAACTTCATTAACAACAACTCAAAATAAAACTAGTGTTTATGATATTCCACTTTTAGTTTATACTGCTAATCGTCCATTTTCTTATTGGTCCAATACTTCAACGTTCCAAATGAAATATGAAACTAAAGAACGTAATGCCATTATTCAAAATGGATTTGAAGTGGCAACAAGAATGAATTTAACTTTAGATAATGAATGGAAAGCTTGTGTTGGTTGTGCCATTATTAGAAGACAACAAGAAAGACAAGGTCTTGAACAAAGTGATCAATGTAAAAAATGTTTTGAAAAATATTGTTGGGATGGTAAGCTAACAACTAATGCTGATGCTATCAATATTAATTTTACTACTGAAGGTACTACTAATGATACCGAATCAATGAAAGTTAATAGTGGGGTGTTAACAAGTGTAAGTTGGTCATTATGGGCCATGATGTTAGCAGCTTTAAGTGTATTTATCCTTGGATAAGCTAAGGATTGTATATGTGTAATTGATGAATAAAGAGGTGAGTTATTATGATTACTTATAATATAAATATGACGACGAATTATATTTAATACAGATTATAATACAATATACAACTTTACCTGAAGTTTGTACAAAATCTAATTTTTTTTTTTTGTTTGTTTTCTTTACAATTGTTGGGATATAAACACTATCAATAAAGATTTTAAAAATCACCAACCACCAACCACCACCACCACCACCAATTACCAAAATCTGATCTCTTGCCCTTTTTGCATACTATTTCCAGACCCACACAAACAAAACAAAACCACCTCATCCCTCAGTCAATAATTGTAGTACTAGTACTAGTAGTTATACGAATTAAAGTGGTAGTACCAATTCTAAAAGAAAACATCTGGAATAGTCTTTCACTTTTCCAAAACAATCATCACATAATATAGTTAAAAGAATACCCAATAAAAACTTCTTGCAAATTTTTAATGTACAATGAGTTAAAATTCTTTTTTTGCAAAATTAAGGTTTTTTTTTTTTTTACACAAAATAGGGGGGGAAAAAAAGTTTATCTGATTTCAGTAATTAATTTTAGTGGTGGACAATTTAGGGGGCGTTTGTTTGTTTCTTTTTATTTCACCCCGTTAATTGTTGCAAAAAAAAGAAAAAAATAAATAAATAAATAAAGCCACCCACATATATGATATATGGATGTATATGTGTTAGGGGAATTATGGAATTATGTTTGTAAATGCCCTGAAATTAGTAACTATATTTTTGAAAAGTATACCAAGAAAGGCTATACTTCTATTTTTGTTGTTGTGGTGTGGTGTGCTATGCATGATAATATCATTCGATGTTTCGCTACTTCTTGCACAAGAGAAATATCAAATATCAAAATAGTAATTAATATATTGCTCAAAGTAATAGGCAAAACCATTGAACAAAACAAGCTATTATTATAGATGATGATAATATACAATTGAGGGGGGGGGTAGGTTAGGTTAGGTTAGGTTAGGTTAGAGGATAGAGACGGTATTAATAATATGGCAATTAGTGTTACCTATAGGTAATAAATAATAATGAGAATAATAATAGTTGATGATGTTGTTAATGGGAAAATTCCTATAGAATAAAGCTTAATAAATAGTTAGTTATATGTAACAGAATATTATGAAAATGCCTCACATCACATCACACATCTTAAGTTGTTTTCTTTGTATCAACACAGCCACAATAACCATAAACAACTTCTCTGGTGATATACTTTTCTTTGATGATTTTATTAACCCTTCAAGATATACAATATTTCCCATCAACCATGACGTGCCCATACAATTTATACACAGTATATTTTATTCATCTTTGGTTGTTGTTGTTGTTGTGGTGGTGGTGGTAGTAAACCAATAGTAATACTAGTTTCAATAACTCTAAAAAGAAAACTTCTTGGTCCAAAACCCTTCCTTCCTTGTTCCCCCGATTTCAGGGATATGCAAGAAGAATTTCTCACATATGTATGTGAACATCTGAAACTTTTGTCGTCGTCGTCAAAAAAAAAAAAATCAGGGATACCTCCCTACAACTACTACTATAATCCTTAATTCATTCTCTTTTGAAAATGATTCATTCATTCCAGGAGGAGCTGGAATGCTTAGCACCTAATTGGTTTGCTAAATAGTAGTAGTTTATTACTATTATTACCGAGAGTTTCAAAGTTTTTCAGGAGTAGTAGTAGCAGCAGCAGCAGTGGTGGTGGTGGTATTCTATATCAAATTACACAAATGGGTTGGACTTTGCACTTTGTGTGGTGGTGGTGGTGGTAGTATCCCTTGGTAATTACTGATATTCTCTAGAAATAGTATAATAAACCATGCGGCATTGCAAAAACCTAAACAAAAACAACAACAGCATATGATCCGTTATCCGATAGTTGCCCAATTCTAATTCTACCTTATGTATAATTATTATATATAATCATGTAATGAGTTCATAGTTGTCCTTTGTTTTATATAACTTTTCTTTCAACAAAGTTCACTCTTACTACTACTACTACTACTACTACTACTATGGATCTTGCATCAATCACAGAATGGACTCCTACAACTACTCCAACTTCAACTACATTATCAACCATTGCTGCCACTTATGTTCCAGCTTTACAATCAAAACTCTCTAATGCCATCGACACATTAACATCCAAGGGATCAACCATTGATATAGTTGATTATATTAGTGTCTCACGAATAATCCGTGGTGCTCAGGCATCATTATCAATCATTTCTGCGCAACAAGTACTCGCTACTGCCACTAACATTAACACCGCCACCGCCACCGCCACTGATGTACAATTACAAGCGCAAATACAAGCGCAAGCGCAAGCAATACAAATCATTTGGCAAGCAACAGAAAATCTTCTAGATTTGGCATGGGAAATGAATGTTTATGCTATTCCAAAATTAAATCGTGTGGCTAATATCCTATTCTTAGTGATTTTCGCTATAACCTTTGTCATGACTTGTTTAATGTGGATTAAATCTCGATATTGGTGGTTTAATGTATCTTGGACTTGTGGTACTGCATTAGAATTTTTAGGGTTTTTAGGTCGGGTATTATCATTTGATGATATGACAAAATTTGATTATTATTTATTACAATTAATAACTCTTACATTATCACCAGTTTTCTTGATGGCAGGAATTTATTTTTTATTTGGTCAATTGGTAGTTATTCATGGTCGACAATATTCAATGTTAAAACCATTACATTATTCGTATATTTTCATTACTTGTGATGTGGTTTCATTAGTAGTTCAAGCTGTTGGTGGTGGTATGACTTCTATAGCGGCTCAACGGTATGAAAATGTTGATTCTGGAACTTATACTATGATTGCTGGCATTGCTTTCCAAGTGTTTTCCATGTCAGTGTTTTTAACATTTTGGTTTGTATTCTGTTGGAATATCTATTTCCGTGATATATCAGTCAATGAAAGCAAACCAAGTTCATATTATCAAAAGAAATCTTTGATTACATTTATTAAATTATTATTGAATGGGGATGATGCCAATAAGTATAAACTTCAAGTATTGGATAAACATTATAACCTTGGCTATCAAGATTTACGAGGTCGACCATTGTATAATTATTATGCTATAGCTATTACATCAGCTGTGATTGCAGTTTATATTCGTTGTGTTTATAGAGTGGTTGAATTGGCCCAAGGATTTAGAGGGTATTTAATCACTCATGAAGCATATATAATGACATTAGATGCAGCAATGATTGCTATTTGTTGTATAATTTTTATGCTTTTCCATCCACAATTTGTAATGGGATCAATTAATGTCATTGGATTTAGAAGTATTGCCAAGAATCAAGATCAAGAGATGGGAGATACATCTACTGAGGTAAAAACTAATGAAATGAAATCGTTAGTGTAAATGATAATGAAGAGTCAATATCACAAGGTCTAAAAACGATAAAGAGTGAATCTGATCAAGAGTATAAACAGTGATTTTGAAATTGGTGTAATAATTCTTAGTAAAAGATACAACTCATAAAAAATGGTGATTTTGTTAAAATATAGTGTTTGTTTGTTTAGTTAATGTATTGTGTTGTATTGTAATGTTTGTAAAGACGATAATAATACAGCCACTCAACAATTGGGTGTGTCTGAATTCATAGTTGACAAAACTGGTTTGGATCTTAATTCAATTTCCAGGATTTCTTGAGAGAAAGAGAGAGATCAATCTGTCTATGTTGTTGTGAAGGTTAAGAGGTGCAATTTTTTAAATCCGCGCCATTTTTATCAAGAGTAACTACTACTACTACTACTACTACTTACACTAATGGAAATGATTTCCTAATGGAGTTAAGATTTGCGTGGAGCCAACTAGTAGCAGGGGAAATAGAAAAAAAAACTAATTTCCAACAACAAACTTCGATTGCTTCTGGAATTCCCCCCCCCCTTCACTTCATTTCAAATCATTAATCATATAAAAACTAGAATCTATCTGTCTATCTATCTATTTATCTGTCTATTTTATTTTACCCTTTCACATCACTTTTTTTTTTCTTCACTAGACATTAATAGCTTAACCAATCATTATGTCATTTAAAACAAATGCCACTATCATTCAATTTGGGGGTATTTTACATAAATTATCTCATGATTCAGCATTAACCAAAACTCCAATGGATGTCAATGTATTCATACCACCAATTAATCCAACCTCCACCACCAAACAAAAAATCCCAGTATTGATTTATCTTTCTGGATTAACCTGTACTCCACAAAACGCTACTGAAAAATCATTTTTCCAATATTGGGCCAGTAAATATGGTTTCGCCATTGTTTTCCCCGATACATCACCTCGAGGAGCTAAAATTGAAGGAGAAGATGATTCATGGGATTTTGGTACTGGTGCTGGGTTTTATGTTGATGCTACTCAATCGCCATGGAATAAAAATTATCAAATGTATTCATATATTCATAAAGAATTATTAGATAAATTGAGTGAACAATTTATTGAATTAGATTTTGAAAATAATATTGGAATTACAGGTCATTCAATGGGTGGTATGGGTGCTTTAGTTGGGTTTTTAACTCAACCTAAAAAATATAAATCAATTAGTGCTTTTGCTCCAATTAGTAATCCAAGTATTGTTCAATGGGGTGAAAAAAATTTTGGTAATTATTTGGGGAATGATGATAAACAGAATTGGTATAAATATGATCCTACACATTTAATTAAACAATATACTACTACTAATGATTATCAACCATCAATTTTAATTCATCAAGGTTTAAATGATAATTTTTATGCTGATCAATTGAAACCAGAAAATTTTGTTAAAGCTGCTAAAGAAGCAAATTATAAAGGTGAAATTGATTTAAGATTAGTTGATGGTTATGATCATCTGTATTTTTTCATTAGTTCCTTTGTTGAAGACCATGCTAAACATCATGCTAAATATTTAGGATTAACAACCACCACCACCACAACTAAAAATGATTAACTAAACACGGTTATAAATCCGAATTTATAGAGATATTTTATTAATAAATGTTTCATACCATTTCAATTTTTTTTCATAATTTGTCAAAGGTTGATGATTATAAATAATCATGGCTAATTCACTTAATTTTATAGCTTGATTAATGATTCTATTAGTATACCTGATAATTTCATCATCATGAATATTTCTATCAATCATTAAATCAATAATGAAATTATCTATTAATTGAACAAGATTTGATTGTAAATTATTGATTTCATCAATTGTATTACCCAGAATTGAATTTGGATTTGCTTTCAATGGTGGTGGTAATGATGATTTTTTAAATGATGAAATTAATAATTTAATTAATTCAATTTTTTTAACCCATTTATTAGCAAATTCTGATAATTCTTTTGTATCTATAATTGAATGAAGTGAATCATTATCATTGTCATCGTCTTGTTCTTCTTCCTCCTCTTCTTCTTCATCATCACTGAATCCAAATGGATCATCTTCAATTTCTTCAGGATTATTAGCCCAAGTTACAAATTCTTCAAATCCATCATCAAGTAATGATATACTTTGTTTAATTTTAGTAGTAAGTAATCCTAAATCTCCTTCATTTAATAATTGATCTAATGAATCACAATTTGACCATATTTTCCCAACACTTATCAATCTTCCTGCATCGTCGTCGTCGTCATTATCTTCACCATCTTCATTCGTTTTGTCTTTCTCATTTTCATTGTTGATGATAATTATCAATTCTTGATTTAATTCAATTATCGATGAAAATAATAATTTTATTTGATCAATAATTTCATCATAAAAAATTTTTGAAATCTTAGAAATTTTCTTCTGTTCTTTATTGGCTTCGGCTTCTTCTTCTTCTTGTTGTTCATTTTCAAGTTGATTAATTATAGAAATTGTTAATACCAAAGTTTCAGATAATTCTTCTAATGTATTATAAGCAACATTTGGATCTTTAAATAAATTTGTTGGTTTAAAAATAATCCCTACTTTTGTAGTATGGGCTTTAATTAATTTAATCAATTTAATTAATTCTTGTTGTGGGTTGTCAATTGTGGTTGTAGTAAAGCCATTAATTTCATCAAATTTATTGATGTTTATACTTTGAATCCAAAATTCAGTGGCTTGTTTAAATGATTGTAACAAATTTTTCAAATCATTTTGAGTTTTAAGTTCAGGTTTTGTCATTATAAATATGTATATATTTGTATTATGTGATGTTTAGTAGGTCTATAGAATGATGAAAGGTTTTCTGCAAATTTAAGATTTGGAATTGAATTTTTTTTTTGTTTTCGTTTTGGGTTTCATTAATCTCTCGCCCACTAACTCATTGTCTATTATGATATTTTACTTCTTCCCATCTCATCTCATCTCATCTCATATCAACTTAAATTTGGGATTCATCTTTTCATTGATATTGATAAAAGAATACATAAATTCCATTATTAATTGAATCCTTGGTTGGTATGTATATATATATAAAAGAATATAGAATAAAGTTAAGTACACCAAACAAAGATTTCTTTGTTCTTTAAAATAGTAAAAAAAAAAAAGAGAATGACAATACTTCCCATGAAGCGTATATATATATATATATGTATTGTTCAAAACTTGTTACTTCATCTTTATAATTTTATCTTGATTGAATATCCGAAACATTCAACATTTCAATCACTCGGCAACTATCCTTAATTTTCGTATTTTTTTATTGGTTAATCGTTTTTTTCATAGTTGACTTTTTTTCTTTTTTTTTTTTTACCAATCATCATCTTCTTCATCATCACTTTGAGCAACTTTTTCTTTTCTCTTATTCAAAGCAGAAGCTAATGCATCGGCTAAAGTAGCAGGTGGTGCATTACTGCTAGTACCTGTATTTGAATTAATTTGAGGGGTTTCACCTTTTGCTTCTTGTAATAATATACTTGGTTTTTCTAATTGAGATTTATCAGTTTTCTTTAATACTCCAATACCAGCACCTCTAATTGATGCCAAAAGAGCATCTCTTCCTGCGTCACCTGTTGCTTCAGAAATTCCTCCGCCAGTATTAGCGCTTGTGCTTGTGTCATTTGACATATCTGGCATTGGTGGCGCTGGTGGTGGAGGTGGAGGCGCTGGTATAGATGGCGTTGTTGTTGTTGTTGTTGTAGTAGTAGTTGCTGGTGTCTGTTGGGTGGTCTGATTCATTTGAGGTGGTAGTGGAGGTGCTGGTGAGGCTACTGAACTGGTTGTTGCTTGAGGTAATTGTTGTTGTTGTTGTTGAGGTGTTGCAATTGTAGGTCTAGGTTGTTGAGGTAATGGAGGTGCTGGTGGTGGTGATGATATAATAGCACTGGTATTCTCTCTTGGTGGAATTGATGGATATTGTTGTTGTTGTTGCTGTTGTGCTGGTGGTGATATGGTTGAGCTTTGTGGTGAACTTTGAAGTTGTAATTGCATTGGAGCTCTAGTAGCTCTAGGTGGTGGTGGTGGTGGTGGAACTGCACCTCTTGAAGCTCTCGGTGGTGGTGCAGGTGGTGGTTGTGTATTATTAGTTCTTGGTGGTAATCCAGGAGTATTTCTGGGTGGTAATCCAGGTTGATTAGTTCTTGCTCGTGGAGGTGGTGCTGGTGGTGTTGCCCTTGCTGGTGGAGGAGGTGGAACTTGATGGACAGAATGGTTGAATGGTGTATTTGTATTTGTATTTGTATTTGTATTTGTATTTGTATTTGTATTTGTATTTGTATTTGTTGTTGTTGGGTAGGCATGATTTGGTGCTTGTGGAGATACTGGTGATAATGGTAATGGTACTTTAGGTAATGGTTTGTCAATAAATTGAGGTCCATTAGGTGGTAGTGAAGTATTTCTTACTGGGGGAGCAATAGCTGTCGATGGAGGTAATCTAAATCTTGGTTTTGCTGGTGTTATTTCATGAGATTCCGGTTCAGGTGTAGATGTAGATGTAGATGTAGGTGATGGTGATGGTGAATAAGAAGGTTCTTTTGATTCATTCAGTGGATAATGATGATCAACTGTAGTTGATTGTTGTTGTTGTTGTTGTTGTTGTTGCTGGGATGTTGGTCCTGACGGTGGCGGTGGCGGAGGTGGTGGTGGTGCTTTTTTGTGTTTTGAAGTTGTGTTTGACGATGATGAAGATATTGATACTGTTAAAGGTTCAGCAATAGCCATCGAATGTTCAATTTCATGTTTTCTTTGAAATTTTCTTGGAATTGGAGGTTCTAATCCAACTAAAGGACCACCTTGTTGAGAAATATAATCTTTAATAAATTGTCGATTGTCAGCAATCATATCTTCAGTAATACCTGCTGCTTCCAATTCAGCATATAATGATCTCCATTCTGGTGGTGGGACATCATCATAATATAATACTCCTTTAGCCCTTCTTTGTCGTTGAGCAGTATTCACATCCATAAATTCTCCTCTGGGACCAGGAATTTCATAAGATTTATTTGATCCAATTCTTTCTTTCAAGGCAATAGCACTTTTATTTTTCACAGTGGCACTAGATCCATATTTTTGTCGAGTAGTTACTCGTTTATAAAAATGAGTAGCATCATTAGTATCTTCAAATAATAATCCCACAAAACATTCTTCAATTTCAAAAGTATGGAAATATTTCCGATCTTGATTATATTCAAAATTCACATATAATTCTTGATCCCATAAAACCCCTCTATGACCAATAATATCGACTAATTTTAAAAAAAAAGTATGACCTACTAAATCATCAACTAATGCAATTGCTCCTACCAATCCTGTATAAGCCCATTTAGTAGGATCAGGATAAGCAATATATAATCGAGCCACCGTTGCATCGATTATTTTATTGTTGGCTTTTGGAATAGCCCGTTTAACTTTTTCTTTATCTTGAGTAGTTAATATCCCCATTGTAGTAGTTTTTAAAGGAGAATAGGGCGTAGGGCGTTGTTGTTGTTGTTGTTGTTGTTGTTGTAATTGTTGTTTACGAAATAATATAAAGTATTGAAGGTTGAGCAATATAGAAATTAAAGAGAGTGTTGTTGTTGATGATTGATTAAAATGAAAAAGAGAAAGAAAGAAAGAGAGAAAGGTAGTGTGCGCAAGCATAACATTTTTTCTTCTATTAACTATTATCCTCCGACTCACTCACTCACCCATCCACTCACTCAGTATTCCCGCGAGGAGGAGGAGAAGAAAGAAAAAAGAAAAAATTATTTAAAAGTGATTCAAAGTTATTCATCACTTAAAATCTCTTTTCTACCACCGCCACCACCACCACAACAACAACAGTTAACAATCTAAACAAACAATCTCTCTACTATGTCCGGACGTCAAGGAGGTAAAGCTAAACCATTAAAAGCACCAAAAAAGAAACAACAAGATTTCGATGAAGATGATGCTGCTTTTAAAGCTAAACAAAAAGCTGATGCTGCTGCTAAAAAAGCCATGGCTGAAAAAGCTAAAAAAGGTGGTCCATTAGTTGGAGGTGGTATTAAAAAGAGTGGTAAAAAATAGATTCATTGGATTCTTTTATCGATTGTGAGTTTATTTATTTATTTGTTTATTTGTTTGATTTTTAAGTGATTGATTGAATACCACAATTTGTTTTTTTTTATGGCATGGATGGATGAGAATATAAGGACAAGACAATTATTAATCAATGTTTAATTAAAAAAATGAATAAAAAAGAGGGAGGACCAAGGTCAATGCAATAGTTATGTGAAGGAGATATTAATGTTATAAATGGGATTTTTCTATGTTACTTTTCTTCTTTCGATATTTTCGGTGTATATATAATATAGAATGTTTTATTAATTTTGCCAGTCTGATGATACTCTTGATATGCAGACCAATAAGTCTTCTTAAGGCCGATCTAAAAAAAGAATAAGAAGGTATTAATCAATTTAATTAAATTGGTAAAAAAAATGAAAAAAATATAAATTAAAGCGACCAGGGAGAGGCTCGAACTCTCGATCTTGAGATGTCGTAGAAAATTCTTGAAATAACAGTCTCACGCCTTAGCCAACTTGGCCACCCAGTCCTTTTGATGACTTTTAAAATTTCTGTGTTTAACATATCAGTAAAATATAATATATAAAAATGTGTTGCTCGTTTTTCTATAATTTAAATGTTATTATTTTGATGCTTTAGTTTAAAATGGAGGTCACTATACCTATTTAGGCTAAATTTTACTACAAGATCTTAAAATATCAGATATTAGTAAATATAAAGGAGTATGTTCATAAGTTTTTTTTTTTTTTTTTCAATCAATTTTGGATACAATTTCATATGTAAAAAAATTAATTCTACAATAGCTTGCTTGCTTTACCCATAAAAAATTACTCTTTTCAATTTTACTCATTAACAAACGATTCCATTTTTCTTGAAAGTAAAATATTTTAATCTAGCTCATGAAAGTAAAGAAAAGAAAAGAAAAGTGGAATATTTTTAATTCCCCAGTTTATCCGGTGGTGATAAATTGATACCGATACCGATACCGATTCTTCCTTCCTTCCCTATATATATATATAATTACAATCTCGGCAATTAAGATTGGTTGGAAACGGAAAAAAAAAAAAGAAAAAAAAAAAAACTGGTGATTGATTGAATACACCACCAAGAAGAAGAAGAAGAAGAAAGAAGAAGGAGAAAAAAAAATTTCACCTTTCCAAAGTCCAAGTTTTCTTTTTCACAATTTACAATTTTTATTTCTATTACCAACTTCATTTATTCAAACTTTTTCAAGAAAGAGGTAAATAAGTGAATCAATCTTATCATATCATATCATATCATATCCCTAATTACATCTATACCTACACTTTAAGTGGACTATTTTCCCCCCCCCCCCCCCTATACGCATACTCAATAGTAGTACA
>OBUW01000467.1_pt1 | contig 21509 bp, 18 predicted proteins | sample 1475761 | NCBI WGS metagenome assembly OBUW01 (sample SAMEA2579908, study PRJEB22360) | human gut metagenome | biome: human gut; feature: human-associated habitat; material: faeces | place: Denmark | collected 2008/2010
TTTAAAACTAATTTAGATAAGACATACATATTTTTTAACATACTTTTTATAGACTTTTATTACTATATTTACAATGTACATTTAATGGCCTTACCAAGATTTAATAGTTATATCAAATCAGAGATGATGGAATTAGAAGATATTGATGTATTAATTACAAGTAAAGATTTTGGATTTGATGAAATTCTGTTTTATACATTATATTTGTTGTTAATTCTTATCGTTTTATATTATTTAAAGAAGCAAGTTAAGGGCAAAGCTTAATCATGAATAAAATACGACTTTAAAATTGGTTGAAATACAAGTTATTGCTGAATTCTTATATCACATGATTGTTTATTATTAAATTTTCACTGTATAATCAAGGTCATAACAGAGGGGGGATTAGATGTATATACCCAAGTTCTTTCAAGTAAATGATTTTAAAGAAATCGAGCAATTTATACAAAGCAATTCTTTTGGAATGATTGTAACTGAGGATCAAGGAAAGCCATTAGCTACTCATTTACCATTAACTTTTCAGAAAAATGGTGATGATTATTATATTAGTGGACATATTGCCAAAGGAAATCCGCAATGGAAGACTTTAAACGGGAACGGCAATGTGTTGATTATATATCAAGGCGCACATGCTTATGTTTCATCATCATGGTATGAAAAGGAAAATGTACCAACTTGGAACTATCAGGCAGTTCATTTGTATGGGGAAGCAACCGTATTGAACGAACAAGAAACGATAGATGGTTTGAAAACGTTACTAACAAAGTATGAACAAAATCGTGAAAATCCAGTTTTATGGGATAATCTTGCAGAAAATACGCAAATGCAGGCCAAGGCAATCGTTGGATTTAAAGTCAAAATAAAAAAGATAGAAGCTGCATACAAAATGAGTCAAAATCGAAATGAACAAGATTACAACAACATTATTAAAAATCTCGAAGATGAGCATAATTCAAGTAGTAAAGCAGTAGCTGACGTAATGAAAGAAATTTATCCTTATTTATAATTTAACAATCATTTAATAATAACTAAAAAATCCCCAAGTCACAGTTTTCACTGAGGTTAGGGGATTTATTTTATAGATTATTTCGTATCGTTAATGATAAGTTGTCTTAACGACTGACGTTTTACGACTTCACGTGCCTTACCGTCTTTCAAGAAGAAAACGGATGGCTTCTGCATTTGGTTGTAATTGGATGCCATAGAGTAATGATATGCACCAGTTGATAATATAGCAAGATAGTCTCCACGTTTGACTGATGAAGGTAATTTAGCGTCTTTAATAATGATATCTCCAGATTCACATAATTTTCCTGCAATAGTAACCGTATCATCTGAATCTTCGTTTCTGTTAACTAATAATGCCTGATATTTCGCATCATAAAGTGCAGTTCTGATATGGTCACTCATACCACCATCAATTGAAACGTATTTATTAACTCCAGGAATTTCTTTTATTGTTCCGACTTCATATAAAGTGACACCGGCTTCACCAACAATTGAACGACCTGGTTCAATACCTAATTCTGGGGGTTCAATATCAAGAAGCTGTACTTCAGATTTAATCGCATCTGTAATTTCTTTAATACCTTTTTCGATAGGGAAACTTTCATCACCTTCGACATATTTAATACCAAAGCCGCCACCAAGATTCAATAAATCGACTTGAATGTTGTGTTCTTTTAACCAATGTAATACGATTTTAGCAGTTTCGATAAATGCCTCTGTTCCTTCAATTTGTGAACCAATATGACAATGAACACCTTTTAATTTTAAATGTTTGGATTGTAGGACTTTTTCAATTGCTGTTTTGGCTAAGCCATATTGAATTGATAATCCAAACTTACTATCTTCTTGTCCAGTTTGTATAAATTCATGTGTATGTGCTTCAACCCCTGGGTTCACACGTATAACTACTTGAACCGTATCATTGGCATATCGATCAATTAAATCAATTTCTTCTAAAGAATCAATCACAAAATATCCGATTTTATTTTCTAAAGCATATCTAATTTCATGCTTTGTTTTATTGTTACCGTGAAAATGAATACGACTTGGTTCAAAGCCTGCTTCTAATGCCGTGTATAATTCGCCTTCGGAAACAACATCTAGTTGTAAATCTTCTTCAGCTACAAGTTTGACCATTTGAAGGCAAGTAAATGCTTTTGAAGCATATGAGATATTATATTTTAAGCCACTTTCTTTAAATGCGTGATGATAACGACGCATTTGTTCTCTAATTTGTAATTCATCATAAACAATGGTAGGTGTACCGAAGCTTTGCGCAATCGTTTTTAAACTTATGCCGTCCATTGTTAATTCACCGTTTTGATTATATTTAACAGTCATTTGAAATGTACTCCTTTTTTAAAGAATCGTGATTCATTGCACTTAATTGTTCTGAATTTGCACCTACACCTTTAAAAGTGTATTCGTCAATGCGTATATCATTATTATAAAGAATAACGTCATCTTGTGCATGTACATTGTCATCAACTTCAACAAACATATGACTCATCATTAATGCACGTATTGGGTATCGTTTGCCATTGATAAGTGCTTCATGTTTAGCACGAGTTCTTAAAATTCCATCGCCATAACCGATATCAACTACAGCTAATTTTGTATTGTTTTTAGTCACTTCAAAGGCAAAGCTATAACCGCAATAATCACCAGCTTGTACTTCGCGCACTTGAATAACATGTGCTTTTACAGTCAATGACTGAACTATATCATGTTGATTCAGTGAACTATATGGTCTTGAACCGTATAACGCAATACCTACACGCGCATGTGTATGGTGGGGTAGTAATATTTGTCCTTCCCGATAAAAACTCGCACTATTTTGAGCATGGATTAGGTCGAACTGATAACCTTCAGATAAAAGTGCTTCAACAATATCCATCCATTGTGAACGTTCAACATTATAATCTGACACATCGAATTCATCAGCATATCCAAAATGAGTCCATAAACCACTAATAATCATTTTTGCATTTTGATTATGATGGTGATCTTTCAATACTTCTTTAATTTCGTTTAAATCTTTAAATCCAGACCGATGTAATAAATTTTCAAATTCTAAGTGAACATGAATACCTGCTAAATCATTTTTATGGTTATAGTAATATGTCAAAGACGGCAAAGTCATGTGTATTTGATGTTCACGGACTAAATCAAACTCGTAAACTGCATTCATTAAAAAGATTGTTGCATCTGGAGCAAGTTGTCTAATTTGAATTGCTTCTCGTAGTGATGTTGTGCTAAATGTATCTATACCTGCATGGATAAACTGAGTTACAGCAAATTCTAGGTCATAGTGATATGCATTATTTTTAACAACTGCCATTAATGGCTGATTGTTTTTGACTGTGATTGCATTTTGTAAAAATATTTTCTTATTTACAGACCATGTTGCTGTCAATGTATTACACCTCTTTGTAATTATTTAATAAATTTTCGTAAAAATTCGCCACGTTTATTAACACTTTTTCATCAAAATTTAAATGTGATGTGTGCAAACCAGTTACAAAACCTTTATCTTCATTTCGTGTTCCTATAAAAACAAAGTAAGCAGGAGCTAGTTGTTGACCATAAAAACTAAAATCTTCTCCAAATAAGAATGGCGTTGGTTTGTCATAGACATTTAAATCAGCTTTTATTAAGGCGTCCTCTATTTGAGTACGTAATTTCGGACTATTGATTGTAGGGGGATAGCCTTCTGCAAATTTAACTTCACAGTCTACATTAAACAGAAGCTTGACACTTTCTGCTATCTTTTGCATTTGATTTTTAACGATTGTTAAATCATCAATATCATATGTACGAATTGTACCTTCTAAATAACCATTACTTGGTACAGTGTTAATTGCTTCACCAGCTTTAAAATGACCAATATGAACAATATTTCGTTTCAAACCGTTAAGGTGAAATTGTTGAATTTGTGATATTTGAGTTAATACATGTTGTAATGCTTCACCACAAGAATGACCTTGTTCTTTATCAGCAACATGACTTGACAGGCCTGTTAAGAAAAAGCGATATTCTGTTGCGCTGGCCGTAATTTCTTCATCCCTTATCACTGCAATGCCTTCATCAGCAAATGGGTTAACATGAATACCAAAAACCGCTTCAATTGGATACTTATCAAAGGCACCGGCTTTTATTAATCGATTTGCACCGCCACCAGTTTCTTCTGCAGGTTGGAAAATGAAAACGACATTTTGCGGTAATTGACCCGCATCTTGCATGTCTTTGCAACGTTGTACAAAAAGCATTAATGCAGTTGTATGACCATCATGTCCACAAGCATGCATCACATGATCAGATTGACTGCGATAAGGCACATCATTTTCCTCTAAAATAGGTAACGCATCAATATCAGCTCTATACGCTATCGTATGTGAGCCATTACCTTCTAAGTATGCAATGACGCCAGTTTCCAATGGGCAATCGTATTTAATATTTAAACTATCTAAAAACGCTTTAATATAAGCAGTTGTTTCAAATTCATGTAAGCTTAATTCAGGATGTTGATGTAAATGACGGCGATGTTTCGTAACAAATTCTAATTCATTCATAATTATCAATCCTTTGTGTTAAATTACTATATAAATAGTGTAACGTATTTCGAAATTTATGATCAAAAGTTTATTCGATGATAAACAATAAGGTTGAGACATAATCGTATCTCAACCTTGAAATTATTATACGTTGACGTCACTAGTCATTCAGTTTTCTTAATGCTGCTACAATCTCTTTTTTAGTATCTTGTACTTCAGAAGCTTGCTTAATCACTTTAGCAGGTGTACCAGCAACAACTGCACCAGCTGGTACATCTTGTGTCACAATCGCGCCAGCTGCAACAATAGCACCTTTACCGACACGTACACCTTCTAAAATAACTGCATTTGCACCGATTAATACATCATCCTCGATTATAACTGGTGAAGCACTAGGGGGTTCAATCACACCTGCTAATACTGCGCCAGCCCCTACATGTACATTTTTACCAGTTGTAGCACGACCACCGAGAGTAGCATTCATATCAATCATCGTACCTTCGCCAACGACTGCGCCAATATTAATTGTTGCGCCCATCATAACGACAGCACCATCTTCAATAATAGCTTGTTCTCTAATAAATGCACCTGGTTCAATACGTGCATTCGTATTTGTTAAGTCTTTTAATGGAATGGCAGAATTGCGACGATCCATTTCAATTTCTATATCTTCGAAGTGACTACCATATGCTTCGTAAAAAGGTTTCCAATCATCTGCTTCACAAAAGATTACTTTAGATTGTTCTGAACCAAATACTTTAAAACTTTCTGGATATGTGATGCCTTCAAAATTGCCATTTAAATATACTTTTATTGGTGTAGACTTTTTAGCATCACTTATATATTGAATAATTTCTTCAGCTGTTAAATGTTGTACCATAAAATAATCGATCTCCTTTAATATGTTTATAGGTTGTCAAACGTATAAAAGCCGTTTGGTTTATTAACTAAGCGTTCTGCTGCTTGTATTGCACCATTCGCAAAAATATCTTTTGATTGTGCACGATGCGTGATTTGAATCGTTTCATCAGTGCCGGCAAATAGAACTTCATGTTCACCGACAATCGTACCTCCACGAATAGAATGAATACCAATATCTTGTGGCTGGCGTTTTTCATTTAATTCATGTCTATCATAAACAGGAGTTACATTTTCTTTCAAAGATACAATCACGTCATATAATTTTTCTAACGTACCACTTGGTGCATCTACTTTTTTATTATGATGTGCCTCAGTCAATTCGATGTCGAAATCATCAAGTAGGGGAACAGCAGCTGCTAAAATTTTAGTTAATGCATGAACACCGTAACTCATATTTGCACTGAAAAATACAGGCATATTTTGACTTAACTCATCTAACTTATTAAGTAGTTTTTCCTTCTCGCCAGTTGTTGCCACAACTAATGGCAAATGAAACGCTTCATCTAATAAAGGGAATAAAAGATTTGGATTTGAAAAGTCTATTGCAACATCTGCATCCTTTACATCCGCAATATGTTGATATTGCTTATATGGAGTTGTTTCTTTAGGTGTAGGTTCAATAACTCCAACGATTTCATGACCTTTTTCTTCTGCCAGTCTAGCAACACGTTGGTTCATTGCACCATAGCCAATTAGTAATATTTTCACTCATTTTCACCCGCTTTAAATGTGTCATATGCTTCACGAAGCACTTTAGTATCTGTATCTTCTAGGCTAACCAATGGTAAACGTAATTCATAGTTTCCAAATCCTAAATAACTTGTTAAAGCTTTAATAGGAATTGGGTTAATATCAACTGATAGGGCTGATAACAGTGTGCCAATTGGTTTAAATTGATCTTGAATATCTAATCCACTTTGTTGAGCATCGTATAACGCTTGAAATTCTTTAGGAATGACATTGGCAATAACAGAGATAACCCCTTGACCGCCACGTTGATAGTATTCGACGACGTTGTCATCATTGCCACTATATAATGCAAATGAATTTGTATCAATTCGCTTTTTCACTTCTTCTAAATACTCAAAATCATTCGTAGCATCTTTTAATGCTACAATAGAAGGATGTTGACTTAATATTTCTACAGTTTCTGGTTCAATTGTCATGTTCGTTCTTGAAGGAACATTGTACAGCACGACTGGTAATTTCACAGCATCTGCAATCGCTTCAAAGTGTTTGACTAAACCACGTTGATTCGTTTTGTTGTAGTAGGGCGTAATTAACATAATTGCATCAGCCCCTAAGGCTTTAGCTTGGATTGAAGCTTGGATTGACTTTTCAGTATCATTAGTTCCAGTTCCAGCTATGACAGGAACACGTTTATCTACAAGATCAATAACTGTTTTTAGAATGAGTTCTTTTTCATCTGTTGTTAAAGTAGGGCTCTCAGCAGTAGTTCCATTAACGATGATTGCTTGGGCATTATTTTCTAGTAAAAAATTAACGTGTGCTTTCAAAGCTTCAAGGTTAACTTTGTTATTTGTAAAAGGGGTTGTAAGTGCAACGCCAACACCCTCAAATAAATGTGTCATTTTAATTCGCTCCTTTTAAACGCATAACTTGTTCCAATACTTGTACAGCATTTAATGCAGCACCTTTTAATAAATTGTCTGATGTACACCATACATGGAAAGTATTTTCTAATGAATCATCTCTACGTATACGGCCAACAAATACTTCATCTTTATTAGTAGAATTGATTGCCATTGGATATTCATTGTTCTCTGGATTGTCTACTAAAACAACGCGGTCATCTTGATCGAATAACGCTTTAATATCTTCTGCTGTCGTTTCTTTGTCAAGCGTTACATCAATTTCAACACTATGACTATCTTGAACAGGCACACGTGCGCATGTTGCTGTTACTTTTAAGTCTGGCGCATTTAAAATTTTTCTCGTCTCATCAATCATTTTTTGTTCTTCTTTTGTATATCCGTTTTCTAAAAACACATCAATATGCGGTAACACATTATTATAAATTGGATGTGGATATGCTTCTGGTGCTTTACCATTTACACCTTCAGCTAAATCTTTCTTACCTTTCATCCCTGAACCTGATACAGCTTGATATGTTGTATATGCCACTCGTTTTAAACCATAGGCATCTTGCAATACTTTTAGAGGTACAACAGACTGAATCGTAGAGCAGTTTGGATTGGCAATGATACCTCTTGTAAATGTAGGTTCATTGACTTCCGGAACAATTAAATCAATATCTTCTGCCATACGCCATTGACTTGAATTGTCTATAACGATGGCACCAGCTTTTTCAAAGAGTGGGGCAAAGTGTTCGCTTGTACCGCCACCAGCACTCATTAATACATAATCGAAATGTTCACTTGCACGAGCATCAGTTAATTCTTGAACTGTATATGTTTTTCCTTGAAATTCAACTTCTTGCCCTGCAGAACGTGCTGATGAAAATAATACTAATTCATCGAAAGGAATATTTTTACGATTTAATGTCTCCAACATTTTTGTACCTACTAATCCTGTTGCACCCACAACTGCTAATTTTGTCATAACTTGTCACTCCATTTTATAATAATTTCCAATTTTTAGAATATTTTAACAATCATTTTACCATTAAATGTTAAATGCGTCATATAGTTTTTCTACCGCTTGTTGCCCATTAAAATCATCAATGACGTATGAAATACTTATTTCAGATGTTGTTGTTTGGTAGAAAGGTATATTATTTTCAATTAATGTCAAAAATGCTTTTGATGCCACACCTGACATATCACGCATGCCTGAGCCAATTAATGAAATTTTGACATAATGCTCATTGATTTTATAAGCTAATGCTTCATATTGATTCTTTAATGTTTCAAGAATCATAGAAATTTGATGAAAATCACTATCTTTAATCGTGAAGGATAGTTGTAGTCCATCCAAGTTGACGATTTGTGAAATCATATCAACATTTACAGCACCTTCTTCAAGTTCCGTAAATAGTTGTGTAAGTAGCTGATTGTCAGGTAGGGGATAACTAATTGTTACATGCATCATATGTTTATCCAAAGCCACACCAGTAACTGCTTTTTTCTCTAATATTTCTTCATTTGACATAATCCATGTTCCTTTCACGTTCGATAAAGTTTTTCCTAAATATAAAGGGATATTATAGTTTTTAGCTAATTCAACACTTCTTGTTTCAAGTACACCAGCACCTAAAGCGCTCATTTCCATCATTTCTTCATATGAGACGATGTCTAGTCGTTTAGCTTTTGGTAAAAGTCTTGGGTCAGTGGCATACACACCATCAACGTCGGTATAAATTTCACAAGGTATTTGATTACTAACAGCAAGTGCCACAGCGGTCGTATCAGAACCACCTCTGCCTAAAGTTGTTAATTCCTGATGTTCATTGATGCCTTGAAATCCAGCAACTACTAAAATATCGTTTTCTTGAAAGGCTTGTTCAAATGTTTGAGGATTAATTTGAGCAATTTTACTTTTTAAATGATGGCCAATGGTTTTAATACCCGCTTGATAGCCAGTCATTGCTTTGGCATTCACACCGATATCATTTAATACCATTGATAAATAAGATACAGTTTGTTGCTCTCCGGTTGTCAATAATAATGCAAGTTCTTGTTGTTTTGGTGTTTTAGTCAATGTCGATACATTCGTCATTAATTGATCTGTTGTGTTACCCATAGCACTTACAACGACAATTAATTGTTCATCTTGATTGACCCGCTCCTTTAACATTTCAGCGATCCTTTTTATTTTTGCAAAATCACTGACGGATGATCCGCCAAATTTCAACACACTTCTTGTTACCATATAATCCTCCTAATTGTTAGGAAGGGCACACAATAATAAAAAAAGAACAAGTTCGGAATGCGAACTTGCTCTTAATCTATATACAAGTGATGCACTCCATTATTTTTAAATAATGACAAACTCTCAGCTCTTAACCAAAAAGTCCAACAAATTATAACTGCTATTATAATCGCTTCGGCATCGCACCCTTTCAAGATTAGCTGTTAGCAGACAGTAATCTAAACTTTACTCATGATTGATGCGCCTCATCAAAATATTATTAAATTGGTATGTGTTCATTATACATATGACAAATATGAATGTAAACCGATAATTTAGATTTTTTGGAATAACCTGAAAATTCAAGTTATAGCGTTGCTTATATTATAAAAGGTGGTGATAATGAGACTTTTCGAAAAATAAAATCCAAAATACTTATAGCATACTCAATATGCACATTAAATAAATGTACTCTTTTAATGCGTTGATAACTGTATTTGTAATTTAGAGAAGGGGTTCACTATGCTGATGTGTTAAAAAATAAAATAAAAAGGACACCTCGATGCTATAAATATTAGCATCGAGACGCCCAGTTAATGTCTATTAAATTGAATATAGTCTCGGACATGAATCAATGCCCTAGACCCTGCAATGTTATATTGACAGTAGTTGACTGAATGAAAATGACTTTGTAGCTAGCTTTTTTCAACCCTTGTCGGCGCCACGCATAGAGAAATTGGATTCCTAATTTCTACAAACAATACGAGTTGGGGAATAAGTCCCAATATAGAAGGTGACAGTAAGTCAACTTACAAAAATGTGCAAGTTGGCCGGGCCTCAACACAGAGATTTTCGAAAAGAAATTCTACATATTATATTTATTTTAAAACGCCGATTTCTTGCAAGTATTCTTCATATGGAATTTCTTTTGAAACGCCGCCTTGTTTATTTAAATCGATAACACGGTTTGCAATCGTGTTGATAAATTCGAAGTCATAAGAAGTAAAGATGATAGAACCTTTAAATGATTTAAGACCATCATTGACTGCAGTAATACTTTCTAAGTCTAAGTGGTTTGTTGGTTCATCAAGTAAAAGAACGTTTGCACTTGATAACATCATTTTACTTAGCATACAACGAACTTTTTCTCCACCTGAAAGCACACTAGCTTTTTTCTTAACTTCTTCACCACTAAATAACATACGACCTAAGAAACCACGTAAAAATGTTTCTGTTTGTTCATCTTCAGGAGCATATTGTCTTAACCAATCAACGAGATTCATATTTACACCCTCAAAGAACTCTGAGTTATCTTTAGGGAAGTAACTTAATGATGTAGTAACACCCCATTTAAATGAACCTTCGTCTGGTTCCATTTCGCCAGCTAATATTTTAAGTAATGTTGTTTTTGCAATTTCACTATCTCCAATTAAAATCGCTTTATCATTTGGATTCATTGTGAATGATACATTATCTAATACTTTTTCGCCGTCAATTGTTTTAGAGAGATTTTGAACGATTAATAAGTCGTTACCAATCTCACGCTCAGGCGTGAATTTAACGAAAGGATATCTTCTTGATGATGGTTGAATATCATCTAATTCAATTTTTTCAAGTTGTTTTTTACGACTTGTTGCTTGTTTAGATTTAGAAGCGTTAGCTGAGAAACGAGCAATAAAGTCTTGTAACTCTTTCATTTTTTCTTCTTTTTTCTTGTTTTGTTCTTGAGCCATCTTTTGAGCTAACTGACTAGATTGATACCAAAAATCATAGTTACCAACATAAACTTTAATTTTACCAAAGTCTAAATCAGCGATATGAGTACATACATTATTTAAGAAATGACGGTCATGTGATACTACGATAACAGTATTATCAAAGTTAATTAAGAAATCTTCTAACCAACTGATTGCTGGAATATCTAGACCGTTAGTAGGCTCATCCAGCAATAGTACGTCTGGTTCACCGAATAAACTTTGCGCTAATAATACTTTAATTTTTTGGTTGTTTTCTAATTCAGCCATTTTTTTATCGTGTAAAGTTGGATCGATACCTAAACCAGATAAAAGGTTAGCTGCATCAGCTTCAGCATTCCAACCATTCATTTCTGCAAATTCACCTTCAAGTTCAGCAGCACGGATACCATCTTCATCACTGAAATCTGGCTTCATATAGATTTCATCTTTTTCTTTCATAACCTCATAAAGACGTTCGTGACCTTTAATTACAACATCAAGCACGCGTTCATCTTCATAAGCATAGTGGTCCTGTTTTAAAACAGCTAGACGTTCATTTTTACCTAATGAAACATGTCCTGTTTGAGAATCTAATTCTCCAGATAATATTTTTAAGAATGTTGATTTACCTGCACCATTCGCACCAATTAATCCATAACAATTACCTTCTGTAAATTTAATATTTACATCTTCAAATAGTTTACGATCTCCAAAACGTAAACTCACATCAGTTACTTGTAACATGCATTTTCTCCTTTTTTTCATTCGATATTCTAACGGAAGAATTATATCATATTATCGTCACAGTTTCGACCTCATATAAGTTGTAATGATAGAATGACTCACACATGTTATAATAATAAAGAATACAAGAATCGAAGGAGAATAACATGGCATTAGACAAAGATATAGTAGGTTCTATAGAATTCCTTGAAGTAGTAGGGTTACAAGGCTCAACTTACCTTTTAAAAGGACCAAACGGTGAAAACGTAAAGTTAAACCAATCAGAAATGAACGATGATGATGAATTAGAAGTAGGTGAAGAATATAGTTTCTTCATTTATCCAAACCGTTCAGGTGAATTATTTGCAACTCAAAATATGCCTGATATTACAAAAGATAAATATGATTTTGCTAAAGTACTTAAAACGGATCGCGATGGGGCACGTATAGATGTTGGATTACCCCGTGAAGTGTTAGTACCATGGGAAGATTTACCAAAAGTGAAATCACTATGGCCACAACCAGGTGATCATTTGCTAGTTACATTGCGAATTGACCGTGAGAATCATATGTATGGACGTTTAGCGAGTGAATCTGTTGTAGAAAATATGTTTACACCTGTACACGACGATAATTTAAAAAACGAAGTCATTGAAGCCAAACCTTACCGCGTATTACGAATTGGTAGCTTCTTATTAAGTGAATCAGGTTACAAAATATTCGTACATGAATCAGAACGTAAAGCTGAACCGAGACTAGGTGAATCTGTTCAAGTTAGAATTATCGGGCATAATGATAAAGGTGAGTTAAATGGTTCATTTTTACCACTTGCACATGAACGTTTAGACGATGACGGTCAAGTCATCTTTGATTTACTAGTTGAATATGATGGTGAATTACCATTCTGGGACAAATCAAGCCCTGAAGCGATTAAAGAAGTATTCAATATGAGTAAAGGTTCATTCAAACGTGCAATCGGTCACTTATATAAACAGAAGATTATTAATATAGAAACAGGTAAAATCACTTTAACTAAAAAAGGCTGGAGTCGAATTGACTCAAAAGAATAATCATTTTTACACGTATCGTAGGATGCGTGTTTTTTATATTCAAAATTAAATCGGACAGATGAAGTAGTTTTTTAATTTCATCTGTCCATTTTTTTGTTCATATTTAAATTTCGATAATTTTTCAGGAAGCATTTTAATTTTACTAATGAGTCAATATTTTTTAGAACAACAAAAATTAATATTTACATTTTCTTAACAAACATTTATGTAACATTTACAGTTTCTAAAAATGAGGTTAATAATTCAAGGTTAAGATAAAGATGTAATCAATACAAATACTATTTGTTGTTCATACAGGGAGGATATTTCAATGAAAAAATGGCAATTTGTTGGTACTACAGCTTTAGGCGGTAATGGTGGCAGTGGTAATAGTGATTTAAAAGGGGAAGCAAAAGGTGATGGCTCATCAACAGTAGCACCAATTGTGGAGAAATTAAATGAAAAATGGGCTCAAGATCACTCTGATGCTAAAATCTCAGCAGGACAAGCTGGTACAGGTGCTGGTTTCCAAAAATTCATTGCAGGAGATATAGACTTCGCTGATGCTTCTAGACCAATTAAAGATGAAGAGAAGCAAAAATTACAAGATAAGAATATCAAATACAAAGAATTCAAAATTGCGCAAGATGGTGTAACAGTTGCTGTAAATAAAGAAAATGATTTTGTAGATGAATTAGACAAACAGCAATTAAAAGCAATTTATTCTGGAAAAGCTAAAACATGGAAAGATGTTAATAGTAAGTGGCCAGATAAAAAAATAAATGCTGTATCACCAAACTCAAGTCATGGTACTTATGACTTCTTTGAAAATGAAGTAATGAATAAAGAAGATATTAAAGCAGAAAAAAATGCTGATACAAATGCTATCGTTTCTTCTGTAACGAAAAACAAAGAGGGAATCGGATACTTTGGATATAACTTCTACGTACAAAATAAAGATAAATTAAAAGAAGTTAAAATCAAAGATGAAAATGGTAAAGCAACAGAGCCTACGAAAAAAACAATTCAAGATAACTCTTATGCATTAAGTAGACCATTATTCATTTATGTAAATGAAAAAGCATTGAAAGATAATAAAGTAATGTCAGAATTTATCAAATTCGTCTTAGAAGATAAAGGTAAAGCAGCTGAAGAAGCTGGATATGTAGCAGCACCAGAGAAAACATACAAATCACAATTAGATGATTTAAAAGCATTTATTGATAAAAATCAAAAATCAGACGACAAGAAATCTGATGATAAAAAGTCTGAAGACAAAAAATAATAAGACGCAATTTCAAATGTGTCTTGAAACATGATTTTGATGGTGAATCATTATTTAGAGTGCAAAGCTTGATTTATCGAGACGCTGATTTTGACATTCAGTTAGTCTACAAGCTTATCAACTTAAAATAGTGGTTCATCATTATTTTACAAATCTAATTATTTTGGGAGTAATAGAAAGAGGTTTGATTATGACTTCATCTACTAATGTTAAAGCTTTAATTGAAAAAAATAATAATAAAAAAGGGAAGCATAATGACAAAATTATACCAGTTATTTTAGCCGCAATTTCAGCGATTTCCATTTTAACAACACTAGGTATATTAATCACATTGCTTTTAGAAACCATCACTTTTTTCACAAGAATTCCAATAACTGAATTTCTATTTTCTACTACTTGGAATCCTACCGGTTCAGACCCTAAGTTTGGTATCTGGGCATTGATAATAGGGACTTTAAAAATCACAGTTATTGCCACTATATTTGCAGTTCCAGTCGGGCTTGGTGCAGCAATTTATTTAAGTGAATATGCAAGTGACCGTGCACGACGCATCATTAAACCGATATTAGAAATTTTAGCAGGAATACCAACAATTGTGTTTGGTTTCTTTGCATTAACTTTTGTTACACCAGTATTAAGATCTTTCATACCAGGTCTTGGAGAGTTTAATGCTATAAGTCCCGGCTTAGTTGTCGGTATTATGATTGTCCCTCTCATCACAAGTTTGAGTGAGGATGCAATGGCATCTGTACCAAATAAAATTCGAGAAGGTGCCTATGGACTTGGAGCAACTAAATTAGAAGTAGCAACTAAAGTCGTACTTCCTGCAGCAACATCAGGTATTGTAGCTTCAATCGTTCTCGCGATTTCAAGAGCGATTGGAGAAACGATGATTGTATCATTAGCTGCAGGTAGTTCGCCAACAGCTTCATTAAGTCTAACAAGCTCGATTCAAACAATGACTGGATATATCGTTGAGATAGCGACAGGTGATGCGACATTTGGATCCAATATTTATTACAGTATTTATGCTGTAGGATTCACATTATTTATCTTTACCTTAATCATGAATTTACTTTCTCAATGGATTTCTAAGCGTTTTAGGGAGGAGTATTAATATGGAACCGACAGATAATCATAGACAATCACTCGTCGATCAACAACTTGTCCAAAAACATTTATCATCCAGAACGGTTAAAAACAAAGTGTTCAAACTCATATTTTTAGCATGTACATTATTAGGACTTGTCGTACTTATTGCGTTGTTAACTCAAACATTGATTAAAGGGGTAAGTCATTTAAATTTACAGTTTTTCACTAATTTTTCTTCTTCAACACCATCTATGGCTGGCGTTAAAGGCGCATTAATCGGTTCACTTTGGTTAATGTTAAGTATCATTCCATTATCAATCATCCTAGGGATAGGTACAGCTATATACTTAGAAGAATATGCGAAAAATAACAAATTTACTCAGTTTGTTAAAATCAGTATTTCCAATTTAGCTGGTGTACCGTCAGTCGTGTTTGGTTTACTTGGTTATACATTGTTTGTAGGCGGTGCTGGTATCGAAGCTTTAAAAATGGGCAACAGTATATTGGCAGCAGCACTTACAATGACATTATTGATTTTGCCAATCATTATTGTTTCCAGTCAAGAAGCGATTAGAGCTGTACCTAACTCAGTACGCGAAGCTTCTTTCGGCTTAGGTGCTAATAAATGGCAAACGATAAGACGTGTTGTATTACCAGCAGCGTTACCTGGTATTTTAACTGGATTCATTTTGTCTCTTTCAAGAGCGCTGGGAGAAACAGCACCACTTGTGCTTATCGGTATACCGACTATATTATTGGCAACACCTAGAAGTATATTGGATCAATTTTCAGCATTACCTATCCAAATATTTACTTGGGCGAAAATGCCACAAGAAGAATTCCAGAATGTTGCATCGGCAGGCATTATCGTTTTACTAGTTATCTTAATCTTAATGAATGGCGTTGCGATTATTTTACGTAACAAATTTAGTAAAAAATTCTAATTTAAACAAACTATCTCATTTATCTATTAAAAAGGGAGTTTTAAATATGACGCAAACACTTGCACAAACTAAACAAATATCTCAAAGTCATGCATTTGAAGTCTCAAAAAGTCATGATACTAAACCAAATGATACAAGCACACATTCGGTAATCTATTCAACACAAAATCTAGATTTATGGTATGGCGATAATCATGCATTGCAAAATATTAATTTAGATATTTATGAGAATCAAATTACTGCAATTATAGGTCCATCTGGTTGCGGTAAATCGACATATATTAAAACTTTAAATCGCATGGTTGAATTAGTACCCACAGTCAAAACAGCTGGTAAAATATTATATCGTAATCAAGACATTTTTGATCAAAAATATTCTAAAGAACAATTACGTACAAATGTGGGCATGGTCTTTCAACAACCTAATCCATTTCCAAAATCAATATACGATAATATTACTTACGGTCCAAAGATTCACGGCATTAAAAATAAAAAAGTTCTTGATGAAATCGTTGAGAAATCATTACGTGGTGCTGCAATTTGGGATGAATTAAAGGATAGGTTGCACACAAATGCATATAGTTTATCCGGTGGGCAACAACAGCGTGTTTGTATCGCGCGTTGTTTAGCAATTGAACCTGAAGTCATTTTAATGGATGAACCGACATCAGCATTAGACCCAATCTCAACATTAAGAGTAGAAGAGTTGGTTCAAGAACTAAAAGAAAAGTATACAATTATTATGGTTACACATAATATGCAACAAGCTGCACGCGTATCAGATAAAACTGCCTTTTTCTTAAATGGTTATGTCAATGAATATGATGATACTGATAAAATTTTCTCTAACCCATCAAATAAAAAGACAGAAGATTATATTTCAGGAAGGTTTGGTTGATATATAATGGCAATAATTAGACAACGATATCAAGAACAACTTGATGAACTTATTAAAGAATTACGTCGATTAGGCGCAAATGTCTATGTGAGTATCGAAAATGGTATAAAGTCATTAAGTATTGACGATAGAAGTTTTGCGCGACAAACAGTTAAAAACGATAAGCATATCAATCAATTAAATTATGATATCAATGAGCGAGTGATCATGTTAATTACGAAGCAACAGCCCATTGCGAGTGATTTGCGTATGATGATTTCTTCATTGAAAATTGCTTCTGATTTAGAGCGTATCGGTGATAATGCAGCGAGTATTGCCAATATTCGATTGCGTACAAAGATTACAGATGATTATGTGTTAACCCGTTTAAAAACAATGGGGAAATTAGCCATGTTAATGTTAAAAGATTTAGACCAAGCATTTAAAAAGAAAGATACTGTTTTAATTAGAGAAATTATAGAACGTGATCAAGATATAGACGATTTATATAGACATATCATTAATGCAACATATCTGATTGATAACGATCCATTTGTCGCTGCACAAGCCCATTTAGCAGCGAGACATCTAGAACGTATTGGCGATCATATAATTAACATCGCTGAAAGTGTTTATTTTTATTTAACAGGTACACATTACGAACAATAACTTAAAGTTATTACTATAAAATCCCTTACGATAAATATATATTTCTATTATTCATAAACCCTCAAAAAAACCAAGATTCTCACAATTAGTAATGTGAAAATCTTGGTTTATATTGTTCTACTATAAATTGTCTCGCATCTTAGTTATTTGCTTGCTCAATTTCATCTGTTAATTTTTCAACTTCATCCACTAAATCAGAAATATATTGAATTGTAGATTTAAGTGGCTGTTCTGTAGTAATGTCTACACCTGCAATGTTTGCAAGTTCGACAGGTGATACACTGCCACCTTTTTTCAATGTTTCTAACCAAGCATCAACAGCTGGTTGGCCTTCGTTTTTAATCTTTTGAGAAACGACAGTTCCGATTGTTAAGCCAGCAGAATACGTATACGAATATAATCCCATATAGTAATGAGGTTGACGCATCCATGTTAATTCAGCACCCTCAGTCATGTCTACTGCATCTCCGAAAAATTGTTTATAAACATTTAGCATTATTTCATTTAATGTCGGCGCATTTAAAGATTCACCTTGATCTACTTTGCGATACACTTCACGTTGATAAGCAGCTTCTAATAAATGGGTAACCATATTGTGATAATATGTTCTAGATAAAATTGAGCCAATAACCCAACGCTTAAATCTTGGATTATCACTTGTGTTAAATAAATAATTGGCCATCAACATTTCATTCATTGTAGAAGGGGCTTCAACAAAGTACATTGATGCTTCTGATTCAAGATATGGTTGATGTTTTTGAGCTAATGTAAAATGACCTGCATGACCTAATTCATGTGCTAAGACAAATGCTTCAGCCATTTTACCAGTCCAAGAAATAAATACATATGAATGTGTAATGTATGGACTTGCACAAAATGCGCCTGTATCTTTACCTTTATTTTGTGCAAAATCAATCCATCGCTGATCGTATGCTTCACGTAACATGTTTGTATAGTCATCACCTAAAACACTTAACGCACCGAAAATATAATTTTTTGAGTCTTCAATTGAAATCTCTGGTTCATAATCAGGGTCTACAGAAATCTTCAAGTCTTCAAAACGCATGTTATCTAATCCGTGAATACGTTGTAAAAGTTTAGCATATTTCTGCATAACTGGTGCCAAGTCACGCATAATCATATCGATTTGACGGTCAAACATATCACGCGTTACTTCTTGACTATGTAATAAATAATCGATGACTGATTCAAATCCACGTAAATCAGCTTCAATTTTTTCTTGTTGTACTTGCATATTATATGTAGCCGCGGTGGTATGTTGATATTTTCGAATTCCATCGCTAAACGATTTGAAACTTTTACGTCTAAACTCAGGATCTTTATTATCTTCATAATCATTTTCAAATGTAGCATAGTCGACAGGGTACGTTGTACCATCATGTTCAATTGAATCGAATGTAATATCTAGCATTTTTGTCGTGCCGTATAAATCGTAAGGACTGTTTAGCGTAGGTGATAAAGTTGCTAATACTTGTTCTACCGACGCAGATAATTGGAATGGCTTTTGTTTAATTAACTGTTTAATATAGTGTTGATATGGACATGATTCTTCTAATTGTTGAAGTATTTCTTCTGGTAATTCAAGTATTTCTGACTCGACAAATGATAATTGGCTAACAATTTTCCCATATGTAGTAGATAATTTAGCGCTCAATACTTGTGCCTCAATATTACTAGTATCTACACTTAAACGTAGTTCTGCATAATTACTTAAGCGATCTAATGCGATTAAAATATTTTCTAATTCAGCTAAAGCAGTATTAATTTGTTCGATTGAATTTAATGTTGTTGCATATGTATGATGAAATTGATTTGCTTGTTGTACTAGAGCGTCAATACTTTCATAATATTGTTGATCATCTTTAAATAAGTCTACTAAATCCCATGTTTCTGAAACAGGAACATCTTCTCTTAAAGGTAAACCTTGAGACATATAATCACTCCTTTGGTATAATACATTCATTATACATAATTTTGTCTCCTAAACGATAATGTTACGATTTCCATGTCGCAAGGAACAATGTTTTTTCTAATAGTAGATAGAATATTGCTTGAAACTGACTGCTATTGTTTAAGTTTTTAAAAATTTATAATAAAATGTATACAAGGAAAGTAATGAAATAAAAGGAGAATGGTTATGACATTATTCGATATGCCTAATTATTTATGGATCACAACATTAATAATGATTTTATTAACAATATTCTGTTGTTTAGTTTTAAATAAATGGTTTGTTTCAGCAGTAATTACATTTGTTATATTAGGTGTGCTTGCATTTTTTATTCCAAATTTTCAAGATATAAAATATCAACCATTATTAGGATACGCTGCATTTTTAGCGATTATGAGTTTATTAATTAGTTTTCTATTATGGTATTTTACTAGAAATTGGCGTAAAGAAAGAAAAGCGCGTAAATTAGAAAAGCAAATTGAAAAATACGGCTATGAGGGTGCTGAACTTCGCCGTAAAGATAAAAAATAATATTCGACAACTATATGCACAAGGTTAAAAAATCCCTTAAGTATTGTTTTAATGGAAACTTTAAGAACGGATTTATTAAAAGTGCTATAGTTGTTTTTATTTTGCTTAAATTTAAATTTTGATTTCGTATTAAATTGTAGGTTATCAACTCTAAATAAAAATACTCATTTTAAAAGTGTTTATTGTTAAAATAAATAAATTCACTTCAATTTCTTTTTGTATAATACTATAATGAATCGTGGTTCTTTATTTGTAAGTTACAAAAATTTGTGTAATTCTCATATAAGTTCAAAATATTCTTAACTTACATGAGGAGGGGGGACTATTATGTTCATAATAAGGTCTATTTTGTACAGACTAATTCAAATGGTAGTTGTTTTATTTGTTATTTCAACACTAACTTTCATTTTGATGAAATTATCTCCAGGAAATCCTGTTGATAAAATACTTCACCTTGATGTGTCACATGTGTCGGCAGAACAAATAAATGCAACTGAAGAAAAATTGGGTTTAAAGAATTCAATCATATCGCAATGGTGGCAATGGATGCAACAATTGCTTCAATTAAATTTAGGACGTAGTTTCGAAACTAAAGAACCAGTTACACAGTCACTATTTGAGTATGCACCACCAACTTTGCTTATATCTTTTTCAACATTAGTTTTGTCATTAGCGATATCGATACCACTAGGTGTGCTTTCAGCAAGACACTATCACAAACTGACTGATAAAGTGATTAGAACTGTATCAACATTGTCAATTAGCTTGCCTGCGTTTTTCATCGGCATTATTTTATTATTCATTTTCACCAATTTATTAAATATTGATAGTGCCTTATGGAATCAGATTGTATTACCTGTTTTTACATTGTCATTAGGTATGTGTGCGTATATTATTCGATTAATTCGTTCAAATTTACTTTCGCTATATCAAAGCAATATCGTTAAATCATCACGATTACGCGGTATGAGCGAACGATATATTTTGATGCATGATTTATTGAAACCAACGCTTTTACCTATTATTCCATTGTTAGGTATTTCTCTAGGTAGTCTTATTGGCGGTACAGTTGTTATTGAAAATTTATTTGATATACCTGGCATTGGTTACTTATTGATGGATAGTATTAAATCTCGGGATTATCCAATCATACAAGGGTGTGTATTGTTTATAGGATTTTTTGTGGTGTTAATCAATTCAATTGCTGACTTACTGGCTCTATTGTTTGATCCAAAACAACGTTTACATTTTAAAAATCAAAAAAATAATTCAAACGTATCATCAATCTTAGAAAGTGGTGATCTACGTGCTTAGAAG
>OBUW01000468.1_pt1 | contig 21500 bp, 13 predicted proteins | sample 1475761 | NCBI WGS metagenome assembly OBUW01 (sample SAMEA2579908, study PRJEB22360) | human gut metagenome | biome: human gut; feature: human-associated habitat; material: faeces | place: Denmark | collected 2008/2010
TTTGTTTATTTTTTTTGTGGTTACACTAAAATTTTAAGAATCTTTTTTTTATACACGCACGCACACTCACTCACTTCACACATTCTCATTGGCTTATTGAAGGTTGATATGAACATTTATGGAATATTCTTTCATTCTTCCTCTCTGCTAAAGATTGTTATTGAAGAGAATCATCTTATAAGTTTTAGCTAAGTTGGACCTAGATCTAATTATAAAATTAATTACTGTTCCTAGAGTAACAATTAATGACTCAAGTTAATTAATTAATATTTAGTCTGACTCTCTTTCAACTCTTCGTCTCATATAAATGATGAGTTGTACAGACAGAAGATAAAGGACAACTTAAGAGTATTATAGTTTTGATTGGTTATAATCCTCTAATCAGATTAATGTTTAAAATATTGACCATAAACAGAAACTAATGTGAATTAGATACTTTAGAGAGTTGCACATAGATCACCATCCATTAAGAAGTTGGTTGGTTGATAGTGTAGTAGTAGTAGTAGTAGTAGTAGTAGTAGTAGTAGTAGTAATAGTAAGTAAGTAAGTAAGTAGTAAAATTATTGAAATGATATAAATTGACACAAAAACAAGAAAAATGTGAAAATGTAAACAAAGAAAAAGAAGAATTTTAAATTGAGAGAAACGTGACGCGAAAAATAAAAAAAGCAAATAATTTACGACATTTTGCGTGGGAATAATGTCGTTCTCTCTTGTTTTGTCATAATTAACTAATATGAACTTTCCCTCCTCAAAAGTTATGGTATAATTCGAATTTTTCAATTATATTTACAAGTTACATAATGATAATAATGATGTATCGGGGATAATTACACGTATACTTTTATTAACGTTCAAAAAGACGAGGTCAAGAAGTATAATTGGATACGACAAGTTTTTTTCTCTTTGTAGTTTAAATTTCTTTAAACAATGCTAGAAAATAAGTTAGTAATGGATTGAAATATTATTATAGAAATTATTCGTTACTGATTGTGTGGAGTAGACAGAGTTGAAGAATAATTTTTCATTTACTACCCAATTCTTCAGAACATTTTGACGAATGACTTAGAAAAATTTGCATCGGATTAATTGTATTTGTATTTCTTATTGAGGCGTCAAGAGAATATGAATTTTCGTACTATCACGCCTGAGCGCAAATTTAATTATGTATTATGTATAATTACTTGTAAATCAATATTTCGTTTAATAATTTTAAAGTGGGAAAGAATAAGACAGAATTTTTCAACCAATAAAACGTATTAACTACCTTGGGTATGTGGTTCAAGCAATAATCTATACTTCCCCAGTGTTGGCAGCTATTTACTCCTTCTTGATCTGATTCAGGGATTATTACTATTATTATTATTGTGTTAATTCACTTTTTAGTGAGTGAAGTTTAATTTATAAATACATTTCTGTGGCGTGTCTGTTTTGGGAAAGTCAATTACCTAAATGAGAGATTACTATATACTACACTGCACATAATAATTTTTTTTTGTTGTTGTAATTAACACTATTTTTTTCATATATACACGCATGTATTATTTTCTTTGGCCGAAGAGGATTCAAGTTATATATAAATACCGAGCTATATCCTGGCTTTAGCTACAAAACAAACAGACAAACAAACAAACAGACAAACAAACAAACAAACAAACAAGCAGTAGTAGTAGTTGGTATTATTTATATTACAATATTCAATGTATACATGTCATCAGGGACTTGTTAAATTATCGCTAACAAGTTGATTTTTTAGTTATAAAAGAATGGAAAATTAATCACTTCATTCTAAAGATCAATTAATCCGCCAACTTAAATGCCAACCTATTCGTATTTTGGTCCCTATTTTTTTAGTTTTTTATTGCCTTGGTTGAGTCAAACTTCCCATTCATTGAATACTAAGCTTTCTAATTTTTTATTTCTTTATTATTTTTGTAAATTTTGTTGAATCATACTTTTTAAAGATGAAAAATTAGAATCTCTAGTTTTCAAAGCATTTGTAAAAGTTATACTTTCTTGTTTCATAATTTGTTTAATCCCACTAGCTTTAGTAGGATTAGGAATATGATTTTGACTAATCTTAGTAATAAATTTGGTATGGGTATTTTTATCTTCTTTTTCTCCTTCTTCTTTTACTTGATTGTTGTTGGATTCTTCCTCCTTTTCATTATTTGTCAGGGGTAGATTTGATAATAAATCATCTAATTTTGGTTTTAATTGTTCTCTAGCTTTTCTTTTCCTTCTTCTTAATGATGATTTACTTATTTTGGTGGAATCGCCAATTAATCTATTAACAAATTTATCAGATTTCACTTGTTGTTTTTCTTTTTTAGTACTTTTAGCTAATCTTAAAAACGGATTTTCATGATATGATGATGAGGAGGAGGAGGAGGAGAAAGTTATTTCTGAATTAGGGGTAACATTTTTATTATTGTCATTGGCTAATTCTTGTTTGAATTGAGATACTCTATCTGATTGTGATCTTTTAGAAGATTTATCTCTTAATGAACTTTTCTTTTTGATACCTGCCTATTGTTTGAAAAGTTAGTATAACTAGTTTTTAGTTATTGTAGTAGTAGTAGTAGATAATTTGGATTACATACCATTGTGAGTTGATTTGGGGTGGGGGATGATGTTATAGTTGAGTGGATTGATCTTGCGATGACGTTAGTTTTTTTTTTGAGCCTTTTTTTTTTGAAGTGTGTGTAGATTTGTATTGATTACGAGATATGCTAATTAAAAGAATAAACTATGCAAATTGATTTTTTGCACCCATTATAACAACACTCAACATTGAGTAAATAATATTCTACACATGTAACAATCCCATTTTTTAGTGATTTTTGATTATTAAATTTACAAAAAAAAGTACTCCATTTTTTTTTTTTTGGAAAGATTTATTACATTTTTTTCAACTAAAAAATCAACAAATAATATACAAATATAATCCACAACCAACTCTCACCAACAATTATAATTGAACAACCATTCTTTTTTGGACTGGAAGTAGTCATAGTAGTTGTACTATTACTATTATAGTCAAATTTTTGTTCTGAAGATTCTTGTTCACCAAATTCTTTTGGTATGGTATCTTGAAAATCAATATTCAGTAGACCAAATCCATCATTTTCTTCTACGCCATTTCCATTCATTGAATTATATTGAAATAATGGATCAGGTAACATTTTGAATTCATTTAATCTTTTCATATCCCAATCCAAAGTAGATTCAGTTTTCCAACACCAAAAAATCCATCCATTGCCTTTTTCTTCAAATGTATAAAATTGTTCTTTTAAAAAATCTATTGTCTCCAGTTTAAACATTATATTATTTGGATCATCATGTCCTTCACAAGTTCGATTCTTATCATCATTGGGTTTTCTATCAATTATTTCAAAATTACCACTACCATCCCATCGTGAACCTTTACCAACCCCATTTAAATATTTAGCACAATCTGTAAGGGCACCAGAAAATTCGCCAACAATACTACGATGACCAGATTTAACAATACTTTCACCTTGATGTTTAATACTTTGTAAATGTTGTTGTAAATTTAAATCAATTTGCCATTGTGAAAAAACTTCATATAAATGATGATCTAATATGAATTCACCAGGGAAATTTTTCCATGATTCAATATTAAAAAATGCATCATGTAATACTAATTTTGCTTTAATATTTTTTTGAATTATCTTTTCAAGACAATAAATATAAAAATTTGATAATTTTTCTTTATTTAATAAAAATCCTAATGGTTCATTAACTAATTGAATAGAATGAATCGTGGTATGATTACCATATTTATTTAAAATATAATCAACTAATCGATAAGTTAAATTCATATTCAATTCATTTTCTAACCATGTTGGAGTTTCAGTATATAATCCAGAATTATCAAACCCATTTTGTGAACCCGGTAATCCATGAATTCCAATTTGTATGAATAAATTATATTTAGTAGCCCATTCAATAGCTAAATCTAAATATTTTTCTTGTCCTTGAATATAAGGATCATTAGGTAATAATTCAAATGCCCAATAACCAATTGGGATTCTTATTAAATTTAATTTTAATTGAGAAATTTGTTGGAAATCAGTTTCATTATAAAAATGGTCCCAATGATTTTGTAAATATATTGAACCATTATCCATTGTGTCTCGTAATAATGAAGTTAAAGTATATTCATCAACTGGGATAGATTTATTATTGTTGTGGTTATTGACAGCATTTTCATAAAGTGATGGAGTTATCCAAGGTTCAGTTACTAACCAACCTCCTAAACTAACTCCATAGATTTTTTGAAGTTTATCATCATATACCGATGGCATTGTTGTTTGATACAGATGATTTGAAATTTTCTCAAATAATAACGGGTGGTTATTACTATTTAAAAATTCATTTTGATTATTAACTCTAGCTTCAAATATTTTAAGAAAGTATAACAATATTGTTAATATCAGTACTGATATAGATATAGAAGATCTAAACATCTTTTGGGGGTTAGGTTTATTGATTAAAATTGGTGTTGGATTGCAATTTTAATTCTATTAGTGTTTTTTGAATTGATATAAATAAAAAATAATCAGAAGAAGTTAGTTTTATTTAGAGCTAGTTCCTTTTCCAAGTCTAGGTTAAGCTCTTTGTATTGAACGGTTGTTTATTCAGATTTCTTTAAATTTTTTTCTTATTATTGAATTCAATTTGGTTTTCAGTTGGTCTCTTTTTTTGCAGCAAACCAACAAACAAAACAAACAAATTTTGTACACAAATGGAACTCCAATATATTTTCCCTTGTATAAATTTAAGGAAACTATTAAGTTTAAGAATCTTGATATTTCCATATCTTGGGTGTTAGCCCAAAAAGGGAAGGGGATCCTATTGTTTTTCCTTCTGGGGGGGAGGAGGGACGTTAGATATAGTATTATATAACTTGTATATCTATTAGTTATGAGTCAACTTATATGTGTGTGTGCGTGTGTGAGTGTGTTGAGTGTGAGCGCTAAGTAAAGATTTATTCTTTTTCTTATTTCCACACTGTTAAAATAAAATTCAAAATCACAACAAACGAAAAAAAAAAGTCTACCATTTATAATCTCATCTCCCCCTATAGTCATTATACTCAATCATTCTTATACATAGTCATTCAATATTAGGATACATACTAGATATCATTTATTCAATTATTTGGGAAATACCTACATTATTTGTTTAATTAAATTCCACAAATTTTACCTTATTCTACCACGTTCACTTTCCAACATTTTTGAATGAATAGTTGACTTGCTTGTATTATCACAGACACACACACACACAAACTATAAACAACGACTTGATCTTACTTTGATATTATATAAATAACCATGAGTCATATAGATGGCGATGATCATATGACCAAAGATCTTATAGATTCTCTAGAATCTAAAGATAATGATTTATCACTAGTCACATCAAATACACAAATCCCTGATGTTGAAGTTGCCAATTTGACTCATGATGCCGATGAAATCAATCAACTTTTTGATACTGCAACTAACAATGTGCTTCCAGAGAGTAACAAGAAAGATAAGCCAATAGATACACAAGATTTACATGAAGATGATCCTAAAGCAGTGCCGAAAACTACTTCCAATGGAGAATCAACTTCTAATAGCAATTCTGTATCACCTAAACTTCTTCCAAATGATGGGAAATCGACTCCTAAAATTCAAAAAGAACTAAGGCGGAAATCAACTTTTGTTCCTGTAACATCTAATTCCAAACTGTTGGAACCATCAGAAGATGATAATAATAATAATAATAATAATTCAAGAATTTCTGCTTATGCCAGATTAGATTTTGAAAATTTTACATTTTTCGTTCAAACATTACAAGTAGTGTTAGGAAGGAAATCTAATGATGAAACATTACAACAAAATGTCGATGTTCATTTATCTTCTAAAAAAGCCATTTCTAGACGTCACGCAAAAATTTTCTATAATTTTGGAACTCAAAGGTTTGAAATCTCAATATTGGGTAGAAATGGGGCCTTTGTTGATAATGTTTTTGTTGAAAAAGGTTTAACTATCCCTTTGACAGATGGTAATAAAATTCAAATTGGTGATATCCCATTCAAATTCGTACTACCTTCAAATGAACCAAATGAAGAAAATAACAATCAAGATTCTTCAGAAAAACAATTTAATCCATCTGATGCTATTAACTTAAGATCGAATTTATATTCAAAGTCATCTAGTCCTCAATCATCACCGAAAAGAAAACCCCAACCTTCCAAAAAAGTGAAAAAAGAGCCTGTAAGCGCGTCTAATACTCCAAAGGATATAAAGCCAACTCTTCCAGTACCCACAACAGCAATATCACCAACTACATCATCGTCGTCACCAACTGCTTCTATATCTATATCAACTAATGCAGCCACTGCAGCAACAACAACTACCCCTGCCACAACCACTGCTGCCAGGAAAAACTCAATTAATAGAAGAAACTCTCTACTAAAAATCAGACGATTATCAAATGCTCGGAGAAAATCATTAGCAGCAAATGATGAAATCAACGAATTGCTAAAAGATTTAGGTGTAACGTCCATTGATGAAATAAATGAAGAGGACTCTGAATTATTAGATGCACAAATTCAAAGTTTATTAGATGAAGATAATGAAAATTTGGGTGGAATAGAAGATAGTTTAATGAAATTAGCTGAATTTAATGAATCAGCTATTGACGATGATGATGATGAAGAGGAAGGGAACGAAAACAGCCAAGCAGACTTAGATAGATTGGAGAAAACCATGGAGCATGATGCTATTGATGATGAAATTAAAGCAATTGATTCAAACTTGACTTTATTAGATGATGAGATTTCCAAATTGACCCCTCTTATAAATGATACTAATCAAGGGTTATTAGAAGAAAAGGAAACTAAAAAGAAACAATTGGAAGAAGAAAAACGAAAGAAACAATTACAACAATTACAACACAAGAATTCATTGGCGAAATTTCCTCGTCGATCAGCACCACTTATGGGTAAACCAGCATCGATACAACCACCAGCTTCATCTTCAATATATAGTCGTATCAATGGATTAGATAAGATTGGCAAAACCGTATCACCACGTCCACCACCACCAAAATTAATTGCACCTGTGTTGCGAGTTACCGCAGAACCATCAGCTATACGATCTCGACCACCACTTCGTGCCATCACAGTTAGTGATTCATCATATATTGCCACTTTTTCATATCCTAAAACTATTGAGGAACCGTCAAAATATCCTAAACCTAAAGTGAAAAAGGAACATCATAAGAAACATTCTAAAAAAGTTTATTCTCTTGATGAAATACCGGAACCTTATCGTTCGAAACCAAATATTTCTTTCCAAATTATGATTACTAATGTTTTGAAAACTGAAGCAGCAAGAAATGGTTTGACAATCAATGAAATAACTGAAGCCATTAAAGAAGTATATCCATATTATAAATATTGTACTGATGGTTGGCAATTTTCCATTAATCATTGTATTAAATTCACCAAAATTTATAAACGACTTCAAAAAAGAGGTTCAGAATGGTTATATGCCATGGATGAACTTTATATAAATGAACGTGAAAACATTAGAATTAAACAGAGAGAAATTGCTAAAGCTAAAGCTAAAGCAGAAGCATTGAGACAAGAAGAAATTCGACAACGTCAAAGATTGGAAGCACAAAAGTCTTTACCTCATAATATTGTCGGGAGAAATTTTGCTCTGCCTTATCCTAACACCAGAGTTCCACCTAACCAATACAATCAATTTTCACAGTCCTCGTCGTCGTCGTCTTCATCAGCAACAACAACAAATGGTCAGTATGGATCCACAACAATGGTGGGAGGAACATCACCTCAAGCAGGTAGTATTAGAGCTCAATTGGCTGCTGTAAGAGGCAATGGAAATACTCCTGCAACCACATCAACAACTCCTTCATTGCCAGCGATGAATGATCCTAAAACTAAAAAATCATTAGAATATTTACAAAAGGAATTATTCACATTATACAAGGCAAGGAAATTAACTTATGATACTCAAACAGCAACATCACTTATTACAAAAGCTGTAGCCACCACTATTGCTCAAGTTAATAGCATTGGTGCTAAAGCTGGAGCTGGTGATAATGCATTAGTATTTTTAGTGGAAAGAGCTCCTGAAAAAGTTAGTAAAATTTTGGATATTGCCTTGACGAAATCAATTAAAGAACATGAAGGAATTGCTTCAAAATCACCAAGTCAACCAGCAACTCCAGGTATGAGGCCGGCACAACTCACTACAACTTCACAATCTGCAGCAACCCCAACAACAACACCACAAATAAGTAATTTGCAATCACTTCCTGTAAAACCGCCAATATCAACTCCATTACCACAAGTTCCACAACAACAAGTTAGTGGGGCGAATATTCCGGGCCCAATTGCATCACCAAATATCGGAGTAACTAGTGGGGTTGGTAATTTAGGTACAACTTCAATTGGTACACCAACACCAACACAAATACAATCACCTGCTACTAGTGTAATACCAGCTATGCAACTGCCACAAAAACCTGTATCAACACCAATACCAACATCTGTACCAGTACCATTACCGGTACCTTCAGCTCCCTTGGCAAGACCTCCACTGTTTGGGAAACCACCAGGCGCCGGTAGTTCGTTATCTCGTCCTAAAGCATTTGGAAAACCACCAGGTGCTGGTAGTTCATTGTCTCGTCCACCTACATTTTTATCCAATAAACCAAGCTATAAAAGAGAACTTGAAGATGATGAAGAAGAAGGTGAACAAGCTACTAATAAAATTGCCAAAATAGAATAAAAGAATATGTAAAGATATGAAAATTTATTTATTGTATATGTATTATGTATGTAATATTTTCTTAATATTTATATAAGTTTATGCTAATTAACCAAATGACTGTATAACTTATTAGTTTTGTAAGAGTATTGATTAATATTGATGAAATAGTAAGGAAACCGTCGTAAATTTGTGTGCCGGAGACACTACCTCTCCATACGCACAGTAAAAAACAAATCCACCACCAATTTCATTTTTTTTTTTTGGTGGCAACAAATAATACAACTGAGAATAATAGTTGATAGCTAAACATTGAATTTAGATATATTTATTATTCAATTGAATTACAAATCAACATATATATACAATCGATAACAGGAAGACTCATAATAACAATAATAACAACCTACATACATACATACATATATACACACGATGAATAGTATTGCTCAAAGATATAGTCATGCCAGTCAAAATGATATTGTTAAAGAAATAAATTCCGTTCATGAATCACTTTCATCATCATCAAACATTCCTCAATTAGAATTAGCTCCATCAATTGCCATCCCGCCAATTTCTCAACCAACAGATTTTTTAAGAGCTCATACTGATGATTCTGTTAATCCAGATTGTAAAATCAAAATTGCTCATGGTACAACAACTTTAGCATTTCGTTTCCAAGGTGGGATTATTGTTGCCGTTGATTCTCGTGCCACAGCAGGTAATTGGATTGCTTCACAAACCGTCAATAAAGTGATTAGAATTAATCCATTTTTATTGGGGACTATGGCTGGTGGTGCTGCTGATTGTCAATTTTGGGAAACTTGGTTAGGTACTCAATGTAGATTACATGAATTAAGAGAAAAGGAAAGAATTTCTGTTGCTGCTGCATCGAAAATTTTAAGTAATTTGGTGTATCAATATAAAGGTATGGGATTAAGTATGGGTACCATGGTTTGTGGTCATACTGCTAAAGAAGGTCCTACTATATATTATGTTGATAGTGATGGTACTAGATTGAAAGGTGATGTGTTTTGTGTTGGTTCTGGTCAAACTTTTGCTTATGGGGTTTTAGATTCAGAATATAAATGGGATTTATCGGTTGAAGATGCTTTATATTTAGGTAAGAGAAGTATATTGGCTGCTACTCATAGAGATGCTTATTCTGGTGGTTCAGTTAATTTATATCATGTCACTGAACAAGGTTGGACTTATCATGGTAATTTCAATGTTGGTGATCTCTTTTGGGAAGTTAAAGAAAAGGAACAATCATTTGTAAATGTAGATGGATAAAGTAAGTTGATTGTATAAAAAAAGAATGGATTCATTAATATAAATTTACAAATCTGATAATAAACTACAGTAACTATTATGCAACAATTGAAAGTATCCTGTGTCACGTGATTAGGGCTCAAAAGCCCTAACATGTTGCACGTGATGTTGATTTATTTATTCCTGCACACATTGAGTTTTTTTTCTATGGTGAAAATTTATTAGTGAGACGATGTTGTTCGCATTTTACCACACACTCTCACACTGAGTGTAGTCATACTAACAATTCTTTTCACACTATACACAAAAAAAATCTTTCGTTTGAAAAGTTTTGAAAGGTTCGTTTTCTCAATAGTATATCCATACAATAACTGCCAAAGATGGTATGTTCAAGTGTTTAAAGAGATCGAAATGTTTTGTTTTAATTGGAAGTGATATCATAATGAGGAGATATGGGAAATAGAGATAGGACCGAATTAATTGAAAGAGTTTTCTTTTGGGGAAATGGGTTCAATAAGATTTTTCAAGATTGGAATCAAATTATGTCAGATGTGAAGAAGAGTAAATATAACAAGAAGTTCAAATCATTGAAAATTTTATGTAAATACAACGATTATCAATTACAGTCAACGAATAGAATAAAACAAAAGCCAGCATATAACAAATACCAGTGATTCATCCCAGTGATATAAATAATGATATTCAATTAAAAACAATATTAAGACATTTTTTATTTATGTATCAACAAAATACTAACTTATCTTTCTTTTAATTAGTCTGACAAATCCCAAAATGTTATGCGTGAATTACGTATTGAAAAATTAGTTTTAAACATTTGTGTTGGTGAATCCGGTGATAGATTAACCAGAGCCGCCAAAGTTTTAGAACAATTATCTGGTCAAACCCCAGTTCAATCTAAAGCTAGATACACTGTCAGAACTTTCGGTATTAGAAGAAATGAAAAAATTGCCGTCCACGTTACTGTCAGAGGTCCAAAAGCTGAAGAAATCTTGGAAAGAGGTTTGAAAGTTAAAGAATATCAATTAAGATCTAAAAACTTCTCTGCTACCGGTAACTTTGGTTTCGGTATTGATGAACATATTGATTTAGGTATCAAATATGATCCATCTATTGGTATTTACGGTATGGATTTCTACGTTGTTATGGGTAGAGCCGGTGCTAGAGTCACCAGAAGAAAGAGAGCTAGATCCACTATTGGTAACTCTCACAAAACCAACAAAGAAGATACCATCCAATGGTTCAAGACCAGATACGATGCTGAAGTTTTGGATAAATAAATTTAATGTATTAAATTGGTGTATAATAATAATAAAATATATATAAATAGTCATTGGTTTATTAATTTCGTCTTAAGGTTGTTGTTTTGATTATTTTGTAAAAAAAAGTAGTACTACTAGAGTTAGTCCTTAAAAGAGAGTGGGTAGATGGTTGCTAGGTGTATAGCTAAGTTTGGCTGTTATTACAATGTTCTGGAAAAGTAGAGAAATTTGCAACCCATTTTCTGTTAGCAAAATTTTTTTCACTACAATCGAACAGCCACTTTGCAATGATCCTTTCATTGCATTTTTCGAAAAGAGATCAAATGCCTTACTTTCCCCTTATCATAATCTATAGAGTTGATCAACGATATCATTTCACGTGGCACAGCAACATTCAATGAAATATTAACCACGTTTCAAAGAGATGAATTAGTGCCTCCTTGAAAAATAGATAGCAACCAAAAAGTTTAACAAATGGATATAGAAATCGCAAGAGTCGGTGAACCAATGATTAAACCAGCTATCGGGATTACATCTAGAATCAAGATTTAATAATAGCAACAGCAACTTTGGCACCGAACAAGTCATATTTTACGGCATATTGGGCCATTGGCAATATATACATGCATACGGCACCAGTGGCACGTACAAAGAAATATATTCTGTGTCATCCTTCCATGCCGATGACGGTCCCAGGCGTCAACCACCAAAGTAAAGAGGATGGGTAAAAATGTTTTCGTTATCAAAAGAAATAGATTTTTTGATGCCGCTCGCTCGATTCGTGGCCAATTTCTACACAAAAGGCATCACAAAAGATAATTTGGCGCTTTTTTTGACATTTGAAAGACCATTCTATACAGTTAATCCAAGCATTAATTTTATAAGCACCAAGGAAGTTTGTTGCGAGCTTATAAGGATTCAACTATCAACCGCATCATTATTCCATGGCTTTCCAAGTTTATTGACGTAATAAACCAAACGCAAAGTATAACTTTATGTCAAACTTTATTTTCCTGAAACTTTTGTACCTTAGCATTCAAGAAGAAAAAGACAAACTTTAACATATCTGATATGAATTTAAACAAATTTGGTTGGTTGGTTAGTTGATTTAATCAATTGGTAACTAACTTTAATCAATTTAAATATGTTGTTTCCTGTGAACGGAAATTCGGATTTTGACAGGGCGGGAACGGCGCTTTCAAATGGAGTCAATACAAAAGAGAAATTTAGTACCACAGAGGTTATCGAAAAAACAAAAATTACCACTAACAAAATGCAAATCAATCCGTGTCAACAAAAGGATTTCATCATAGGGAAGGCGCAATATTCTTGTTTAAATATTTAGTATAAGAGTAAACAATATGATGTTATTGCTTTTTTATGTGTTTATATCTTCCATGCCAATTTAAAATTCGGGTCAAATGTGTGGAGTTATTTCTGTTATCAATTCGTAAGACCTTTTTCTCTCAGCAGTATCGTCTTTTCTTTTTCTTGAGGAATTATTGTTACAAATTGGAAGTGGGGGATGCATTAATTTTTAGTACCTTTAATTTTAATCTTTACTTATAAATCTATTATCCCCTTTTTGCTATTTCAAGTTACAATCATTAACTAAAGAAGTGGTTGATTGTGTATGTATAGAGGTATGTAGATGTGTGAGTGAGTGAGAGAGTGTAAGGCAAAAGGAACTTGACTAAAAAAAAAAAATCTAAAACAAGAAAAAATAAAAATTGAAATGCCTTTCATTGTATATTAAATTTTCTCTTCTAACTACTACTACTACTACTACTAAGATTAGTAATACTTTCCCCTTCTTATTTAAATAACAGACCAGAATAGAGGACTTGTTGATATTTGTGGAATTTATTAAATTGTCATATATAAATATTGTTAATATCCTCCTCTTCCCCTTTTCACTACTACCAAGATTAACATTAGTTTTATCTTACAAACAAAATAGTGGAACATTAAACTAATCAATTATCCACATTATTTATTTATAATTATGGTAACAATAAACTATGAACCTTTAGAACATTTACCTCATATTGATGAGAATATTAGTCCTGAAGAAAGATCACACGTTGAACAATTGATTCGATTAGAGTTGGCAAATCAATTTAATAATAACATTCAACATATCACTCATAATGATGAGATTATGGCCAACCCAAATATACTAGTAGAACAACAGCAACAACAAGAACAACAACAACTGTTAGTGCCGACACCCATGCATCCATTAGTTGATCAACTTTTACCACTAAATCCAAACATACAACCAACTTCAATAATGCAATTAACCCAAGAACGTTTTGAAGAAGAATTTGGTGATGATGACGATGATGATGATGGTGATGACAAGCATTTACCCCCAGGTATTGATTTAACAAAATACACACAATTCAATATAACGTCACCTTTAGATGAAGAAGGTAATCAATCTATACTAGATGACAATAATAATCAACAAATAAATTATACCAATTTATACACCACATTAGGACATTCAGCATTACAGCATAGAAATTTAGAGTTATTAATACGAAATCAAACAGATTTGAATCAATTACAACAACAAGATTTGGCAAGATTGGATGAATTAAATACTGAATTGACAAAAAATATCAATAACAAGAGAAGTATGGTTGATGAATTGAAAACCAATCGTAAAAGACGTCAATTAAATGAGTTAAAACCATTACAAGAAGAATATGAAGAACGTTGGAAACAAAGTATTAATACAGCTATAGAATCATCCATTAACTCAATTAACCAGAAATAATGCATATAGGTAAATACAAATACAAATATATATATATATTTAACGACTTTATCAGTTTATTCATTTAAAATCCTTGTAGACTTGATTTATTATCTTTCTTTTTCATATAAATCATATCAGTTTTAGTACCACCAACATTTATAATTCTTGGACAACCTTCTCGATGTTTTTCTAACCTTACACATTCAAGACAATAGTAAGCCAGTACACCATTTTCATTATTTTCTCCTAAATTATTAGCACATAATATACATTTATTAGAAAGATGACCTTGAGAACAATCTTGACATATTCTAACTTGTTCAGTAGGTTTAACAAATGAATCACATATCGGACATTTCCCATCACAATTTGAACATAATAATCCTATTGATTTACCTGGTTGTTTCATACATTGAATTAAATCATATTGATGTCGTGACATAATGGATTAAGTGGTTATTTATCTATATTTGGAATGTTTAATAGATAGAAAGTGGGTAATATGTGCGTTGTGTTGTGTTCTGTATGTGTATATTGTTGTTCCAGAAATGTAAGCAATAAAACTCTACTTGTTAAATATTTTGCCCTGAATATTTTTTTTTGCCATTGTTAATATCAACTGGTTCTTTCTTTCTTTCTTATTTACTCATTTTCTTGGTACCATTAACAGTTATAATTCTTTGATATCTTCTTATATATCCTCAAAAAAATACTTGTACAGTCATGGATAAGACTAACTTGAAAGAGCCATCACTATCAGAAGAATGTATGATTTGTTTAGAATCAATATCTCCATTTGATAAAGTTGGTAAAGTCCCTTGTTGTCCCACAAAAATATATCATGATCAATGTATTTTACAATGGTCTCAAAAATCAAATGGTTGTCCAACATGTAGAAATCGTTTCCATAAAATTGAAATATCAATCCATAATAAAATAATCAATACTGTTGCTATCAAAGATAGATTATTACCTAATCCAGCTATAAATGATATACCGTCACAATATATTATAAATGATAGAATACTATCAGCAATAACAACGAATAGAACTATAAGATCAGCATCGATAGAAGAAGAAGCAGAAGAAATCATTGAAGGTGTTTGTTATATATGCTCGATTGATTCAAGAAATGGAATCATTTGTCAAAATTGTGGGTGTAATTTCCATTTAAATTGTCTTGGTGTTATAGAGGTCGAAGATTTATTCACTTGGTGTTGTCCCATTTGTGATTGTAATCAAGAAACTTGGCTTCCTCGTCGACGATCAAGAAGGATAACATCTAGATTACAACTGGATCATCAAGAGTCACGTGGTCCAAGAAGAAGAGGAAGAATTACTACTAACGGATTAGTAATACATAATGATAATGATGAATTGGATGTTGATTTTTTATATAGTAATGATGGTGATGATTATGAATACAATAATACTGGTGGGAGTGATAGGGTATCACTGGAAAATACATTGCAAGGACAATATCATGTACATCTGCATCATAATCCAGTGATAAATGGGGGTGTGATATCAAGAAGAGAGCAAAGACAAAGAGAGCAACTTACGACAGAAGAAGTTCAATCATGGGAGATATTTGATGAAGCTCGGAAAAATAGTGAAACGGCACCACTACTAGGAATAAGTCAAGACACCACTCCTAATGGTAGTACTAGCAACAACACAGTAATATCTGGAAATTTGAACGGAAGGACTGCTACTCAACAAAGGCGAAAACGGAAAAAAGTGACACCAATAGAGAGCTCTACTTCAACTTCCAATGGTATGGGCACGATATCAAGTAATGGTAATAGTAGAATATCACAACTTATTGATCAAGTAAAAACCTCAAATGGGAAATTACTGACAATTTATAATCAACAACAAGTGCAACTGCAACTGCAACTGCAACTGCAACCACGTGGAGTTTTGGTGACACCTCTGGCATCCACTACTTCTTACCCCCAATCATCTTCAGATTCACCAATGTCAATATCTCCAGCTGCTAATAGTCCCATGGAACTGGTTTCTTATTCAAGTGATGATAATGATTATACTAGACCGCAACAACACCAACAACAACAACAACAACAAATGTTGTCACAAAATCAATTTAGGAGAGAATTAACATTAGATCAAAAAATTGAAATTCAAAAACACATACGAAATAAATTGAGACCAAGATATAAACCTAATGAGATCAATACTACTGTTAGAAATGGTGAATTTATCACAAGTGAAGAAGATTATATTAAGATCAATAAAACAATATCAAGGAAAATCTATAATTATATATTAAAACAAAAATTGGGTGAAATTGATGAATTTTTCACAAATGAAGACAAACTACGAAATTTAATTGATAAATATATAGAATAATCAAGTCAATGTATTTATATATGAACGTATGTAATGATATATATTTTCTTTGTCCGTTTATCTTCTTCTTGGACCTTTTGGTTTATTAAACTTCAATCCATTTTTAGAAGATAATGATGAATTATTAGAAGATAAAGAATTGCTACTACTATTATTATTACCATTAGTATTAGTATCATGAATTAATTCATTGGCATCTTGTAATTGACTCAATTCAATTTCATCTAAATCACCAACTTCAATATTTTTATCAATGATAATGTCATCATCAATGTTGGTTGATTTTATCAATTGGTTCAAATGATTGATTAAACTATTTTTAAATGATGCATAAATCATTCTATCTTTAACTGATGATCCAGATGGACAAGAATATATAAATGCCAATTTTCCAATTTGATAATTATATAAAATATATTGTGGAGAAATCCTTGAAGAAGTATGGTTATTTAAAGTATCAATTAATTGATTAATTTCAATTTGAGTATCAATTGATTTTAAAGTTAATAACTCTTTTGTGGTATCAATATTAAAAGAAATTAATGATTTCTTATTATCATTATCATTACTGGATTCAGGTGAAGAATTCTCAATTATTGATTGTAATTGTTCAGTTAATTCTGGTGTAAATTTATATAATATATCTTGATCAGCATTACCACTACCAGTAGTAGAACCATCATCATTGGTCATTGATGGCAATTTTTTTTTAAATCCATGATGATGATGATGATGATGATTTGTTGTTGAATAAAGTGATAAATTATTCAATTTTTGTAATGTGATTTCATCTTCTGTCAATAATGAATTTAATTCTTCTTCTTCTTCTTTTTTAATGTTAGATCCCTGGTCATCATCAATTGATTTAAGAAAATAATTTAATGTCAATTCGTCTAATTCTGTCCAAGCAAATTTTTTAATCAATTTATTACCACCTAAACTTGTAATTAATGAATTTTTCGTCGATGCATAAAGCATTTTTTGTTTAATAGGAGCAATATCAGGTATAAAACTAATGAAATATTGATTAGAATTATAAGATATTACAATATATGAAGGATGAGGGAATTCTTGAAATATTTGATTAGTTAATTTTTCAAATATAGGTTCAAGAATAGTGATATCTTTAGTGGTTGATGTAGTATTATCAGATCCAGTGATGATTTGATCAGGAATCAATTCAGTGGAATCAGATGAAATTTTAATAATTAATGCTGAATTAGTAGACAAGTTTTTGTAAGCATCATTCAATTGTGATGAAATTGTAATACCTGATTGAGTTGACATGGTTTATAAAGGAGCTGGATATTGGAATTGGGGTTATATAGAATTGATGTTCAATTCTTTAGTTGTCGTTCAATTTATTCCACATTCGTCGTTGGTTTGAGTGTTTCTTTTTGTGTGTCAAATGAATAGTTAGTTTGAGGCGTGTAAAAGTTACCAAAAAACATTACAATTCTTTCATTAGGTTGCCAAATTGGTTAAGATCATAAACAATCAACTTCCAATCTATTTCCCCAAATGATGATGATGATGATGATATGATATCAAAATCTCTGCTTGTATTTTTTTTTGATTCAAACAACAATATTAAGTATAAGCAACTTGGTTTTTAAGAAAACCCCTTTGTGAAGTTGTGAGATGGGATTATTTGATTTGTTACCATTCCCAAGAGGAGGAGGCGTGGCAGATAGTACAACTACCACAATTCCAACATATGATTCAACTAAAGATTCTATAAATTTACAAGTCAAATCATTATTATATCTATTCAAAAGATTAAAAATTTACCAATTAGCACCATTTTTAAACCGTGACAATAATTATGAATTGAAATATATCGGAAATACAACTATTGACAACACCAATCCTATACATATAAAATTGGACAAAATTTATAATTTGGAAAGATTTTTACAAATTTTAATTTATGAAGATGAATATAAAATATTAGTTGATTTTACAAAAAATAAATTTCGATCTTTATGTTTTATGACAGAATATCCTTATGGTAAAGTCTTGGTGTCAATGGCGACTGATAGTTTCCCACAATTTATTGATGAGGATGAAGATGGTGATAGTTTCGAAAATTTCAAATTTATTTTATTCCCATTGAAAAATGTTACAATTGAACAAATGGGACAATTATTAACCAAATCGGATATTTATATTGAACATAAAAATGTTTCAACTCTGAAACGATACATGATTGCCATAGAATCAATTAATGAAGTGTTAGGGTTTGATGGTAATAAATCTGATATTACCATATTCGATATCACCATAACTCAAAAAAACCAAATAATAAGACAATATTTAATCAAATTGGCAATTCAAGTTCAATTGACAAGAATATATCAAGAATATATAAAACAACATCCAATAGTAATAACAGGGGATCCTTTCGTGACTCCTCCATCTTCACCAACTAAAAAACAAAGTAATCTGTCAATTTCACCAATGAAAAAAATTCCTACATTAAGAAAATCAATGTCAAATTTAACCCTCAATGGTAATACTAGTGGTGTTAATTATAATAAGGCACCTTCAGTACCTTCAGTACCTTCATCACCAACAAGATTAAGGCCCCAAAAATCAATGAGTAAATTGAACAGTAAACCATCAATACTGAAAATGAAATTAGAAGAATTATATAATCCTGTAGCATCACCTCGTGGGAAGATACACCAAGAAGTTAAACCTAGTAGTATTAGAAGTAACAGTAGTAATCCTATCAATGGTGTTGGCTCGGAAGATTTTGATAATGATATTGATATTGATAATAAAGAAAATTTCCGTTGGGATGTTTATAATAAATGTAAATTAGCAATATTGGAAAAATTGAAAGTTGAAAAATTAAGAATAGATCAAAAAATAGTTGTTTAATTGTCATTGTTATTTGCATAGCAGTAGGGTTTTATTTGTTTTGTCAAAAACAGGAAAATTGGAAGTTGATATATGTATATGTTCATTTTCAAATATAATATTCAAAAAAAAACAATCAATTGTTAGTAGTGGACATTGCTAATGTTGGTTTGAGATAATTTTATTTGTAAAGAATTGCTCTTAAAAGTATCATATGATAAGCTTCAGCTCCAATGCTATGCTTTGTCATTATTAAATTATGCCTCTGCTGAAGTTTATAAATTTGTAAATTTGATATATTAAATACTATTGGTGGTGGATATACTGGGGGTTGAAATGCTACCAAGTGTAGAAAAAATTTATAACCTGTATATAAAAATGCAAATCTCAATTGAGAGTTTCTCTGTTGAAAAGATCTAAAATCATCAAAACCTCAAAACCAACCAAAGAAAAAGATCCTACCACTAAATGTATTGCTATTCTTTATTCTTCTTCTTCTTCAAAGTAAATAACTACAACCCCGAATTTTTTTTCTATAATGATCCCATTAAAACAAATAACTTGGAATAAGAATTCAATATTTCAGAACACTTTAATACTATCGAAGAAAAATTTATCTAAAAATTCTTTATTATTATCATTATCATCATCAATGTTTCAAAAACCTCATCCAGAACAAATTTTACGACCACCCCAAAATAAATCACAAACTCCATCGACTAATCCGGCTGATATTTTGAAAAAAAATGATATTTTAATGTATTCTACAAAACCTACTAATTATATTGAATCAGTAACGAAAAATGGATTCCATTTATCTAATAATTTACTCATTGAATCTAAATTGAATAAAATCCCACAAATAGGGACCCTCAATGCTACTACCACCACTAGTGCTAGTAAAAATGATAGTGTTATTGGATTAATGTTATTGCATTCCGAAGCATTTGAAATAAAATTGAATTCTAATACCATAAATATAATTGATGATTGGTACGTTGATTTCAAAATCAATACTAGTAGTAGTAGTAGTAGTAATGATGGTGATGGTGATAGTATTATTAAAATATTTGAATTGATTCATCCAAAACCAGAAATCTTAATTGTTGGATTAGGTAAAAAATCAAGAATGTTATCAATTGAAAATAAAAATTTTTTTTCAAATTTAGGAATTCAATTAGAAATTACAAATTCTAATAATGGGGCTAAAATATTTGATTTATTGGCTACTGAACGTCCTAATGTAATTGGAGCAATTTTATTACCTCCAAATATATAATTGATCCTCCAACTTCATTTCACTAGTATTTGGGAACGTGAAACGTTTAGCTCTATATATGTAATATAAGAACTTGTATATGAATGTGTATTTATAAGAATTAATATGTATAATATATATATATATATATATATAAAACAAATGTGTGAATGAAAATAATAAAAATTAAAAATCATTAAAATATCAAAAATCAAACATGAATAAAAAATCAAAATTAAAAACACTTAAAAACTTGAAAAAAAAATCAAAATATCTATATTATAAAAAAACATGAAATCAAAATAATGATAATAATAATAATAATAATAATAATACGTTTATAATTATGAAATCAAATAAAAATGTTTATTAAACCATGTCTCCATAACCCCTCCCATATAGTCTACCTCTTTCTATCTTATTCACATTTCTTCATCAAATTGAGGAAGAGTATTATTATTATCAGTAGTACCAGTAGTAGATCTTGATTGATTAAATGAATGAAGACTATGACCACCAGTATGACCACTTTGAAACATTGAAATTCCTTGTGGTGTACTACCATAATTAAATAATCCATCAGGTGAAGTTTCTTGACTATTACTACTACTAGTAGTACTACTATTACCATCATTATTTATTGAAGAACCATTATTGGTAAAAATTTGAGGATTATAATTAATTATACCTTGATGTTGAGGAGTTGACATTGTCATTGTCATTAATGGGAATTGTGAAGCAATAAATTGTACTGATTGTTGTTGTTGTTGTTGTTGTTTTCCTAGAGGTGGTGGCATTGTACTATTTGATCCATCTTGTGAAGGTATCATCAGTATAATTTGTTGTTGTTGTTGTTGCAATTGTTG
>OBUW01000469.1_pt1 | contig 21454 bp, 25 predicted proteins | sample 1475761 | NCBI WGS metagenome assembly OBUW01 (sample SAMEA2579908, study PRJEB22360) | human gut metagenome | biome: human gut; feature: human-associated habitat; material: faeces | place: Denmark | collected 2008/2010
AAATTATATTAGTAGGATTTTCATAATAATAATTATGAACTTTACATTCATTTTAATGCACGCTATGTCATTTACCATGATTATACTATTGCTAATGGCAGTTTTATCAAGAAGAATTATGAAAAAAGATAAATCAAATATATAGTAAACTACCTTGTATTATATTATAGATATAATGTAAGTAATTATAGTTGTTTTCTTAAAAAGCAGTTTGATAGTTATAAAATATTGTTATGTTTATTATAAGGGCAAAAAAAGGGCATAATTTTGAAATAAAGGGCAAGGGTGTGAAATTATTAATCATATAAGACGTTGAAAAACGCCCTGTGTTGCAGTGGGGAATGAGGTTGTGTAATTATATATAAAATAAAGGATAATGTGTCATTCTGATATAAATCTGTTTATCTATTAATGATCATAAGTAATAATAATTAAAAAGGGGTTAAAATAGTGAAGAGAAAAATTAAAAATCCAATAATAGTATTCATTATTTTTACGGCTATTATTCCAATAATTTTAGCTGTAGGCATGATTTATTTACCTCTAGTAATTAAAGTTACAGGAGATGCGAATGAATGGCTTGGATTTTGGGGGAGTTATCTTGGTGGAATCATAGGAACACTAGGTGTTCTTGTTGTGGCTCATCTTCAGCACAAAGAACAAAAAAATTTTTAAAACAGCAATTACAAGCTGAAAAAGCAGAGAATGATAGATTTTTAGAAATGGATAAATTAAGGAAAGAGATTGATTTTGCTAATTTGTATCTTGAAAAATTTATATCATATTATGATGAATATGGAAATTTGTATGAAAAAGCTATTAATAAACTAGATAGATTATTATTTATAAAAGATGAAAAACATTACTTAATAGAAAATGACTTCATTCAAGTATCTGCAACCGCTTATGAACTAGAGAAAGATTACAATCAATTAATGAATACATATAACCTATTAAAAACTATGATTACTAATTTAGATATCAGTATAGAAATAAAAAAATTAAGCAAAGATTATTTGAAGCCCCTAGAAGAATATGAATTTGAAGAATTTAAAAGAAAATATAGAGAAAATCTACGTATAGATCTTAATGAACCAGAAATATTATTTAGTTATCAGCTTTACTTGACAGACCATTATAATAAAATTGTAGAACATGTAAAACTATTAAATGATCAATACAGATCTATTTGAAAGTAAAATTAATGGGGACAACGACTAAAAATTAGAAAGCTTTGAAAAGATTTTACTTTTGATACAGCATTCACTAAAACATTAGAAGATATATCATCCCACACGTTGCAGGCAGTGAATACGTAATTGAATACGTTAATTATGAAGTGATGTTAATTGATGTGAAGTATTTAGGTATAAAAACGCTGTAATATCAATTGTTATAAAATAATATAAACTAACGAAAAATACTTATTTCATTGAGTGGGAATAATTATATATAGCCCCCCCTTAGGTATAGGCTTAAGGGGGGGGAGGATTTAAAATTACAATAAGGACGGTAAAGGGGGTAAGTGTTCTAAGTTTGCGTTTTAATTCATCAATAAGGCAATTTTCCGTGTTTATTTTTATATAAAATTTCATATTGTTTAGGATCTTCTTGTTTTAAATCATAAATTATAGTTTCGTCTACTATTTTTCTAATTCAAGTGTATTAAGCTCCAGTCATTTGTTGTTATTATAAATATTTTTTGTACTGGGTTGTTATTTATATGATTAATTAGCCTAGGAGTATCTGTTTCTATTATTAGAGCACATTTTACAGGATAGTAAATAGCAAAGTCTCCGTGATAAATTGTGTTTCTCTTTCATAGAGGTTAACCTCTAAGGTTAAATTACTCAATTTGAAGATTGTGTTTTGAGTTATATTTTTAGGAATAATTCGATTATCTACTATTTGTTTTAGGTTGCCTATTGAACGAGTGTGTATCGTCCCTTTTGTGTAATCGAAATTATTTAAAGCTCTTAAAACATTTGTTAATTTATACTCGTTAATATAACCCTTTACTAAAGCCATCCGTTTATCGCTACCTATAAAATCTTTCAGTTTTTTTGTTGAATTCATTTTTGTTTTGCATAATATTTTATCCTTTCCATTAGTTGATCGTTTTCATTTGTTCAAATCTCTATCCATTTGCTCGGTTACAGGGCTGTGTATTTGCAGAGTAATATTATGATTGGAGTAACCAACGCGTTCCGTATTCGTTTTGAGTGACGCAGCTAGCTGCGATAATAGTGACATGTGGCTTATAACACATTGTGTAATTTATTGTGTGTTTTGCGATGTCTATATTGGTTGCAGATTGTTGTATATTTCACTTAAAGGGCATTTATAAAAAAAGAGGCCAGATGACGTATCATCTGACCTTCAGCTAAAACGCTGAGAATATGTCATTCTTCAAGAGAATGAAGCCGGAATGGTTACCGGGAATTTGTAAATCAATTATATCAGATGTAATATTACAATTCAATTGGAAAAGAACTTTATCTTTAATTGCTTTTCGATTTCATTCATGTCATCTTCTGAAATTATTATCGTTCCAGTAGGATCAGAATCATTTATTTTGCTTATACGTCTTTTGCTTATTGTTGTAATTGCTGATATATTAACGTATGTATCTTTCCCTTTGTGCTTAGAATAAACACCTATCACTCTATACAGTTCATTAGCTTTTTGATTTAAGTTAGACAAAAGCTTTTTATCTTCTGTGCTAAGTTTAATGTCAATATCTCTATATTTTTGGGCTAATGCTTGTACTTTACTACTGATATCGATAATCTGTTTTTTTAAATCTGTTGCTGTTAGATTTAGCACCGATTCGTTTAACTTCAAATAATTTTTATTACCTTTGGAAGAAAGTGGAACTATTGTAACTGTTTCTTTTCCTTTATTGTCTTTGTTATCTAATATTACACAAAAATGATTACCAGAAAACTCACTACCAATATTACTCCCTAGTTTTACATATACCACTGTTCCCCTGCTATATGATTTATAATATCTTTTTTTATTGCTTGTAACATCGCTATGTATAGCAATTGAATAAAACTCTAGCCAATGAGGCATGTATATAACTTTCAAGTTTTTACTATCGGATTTTGAATAAGCTTGTTTTAGTTTTTTGTTTGACGTATTTAATTTACTATTTGCTTGATTGATATTTTTAGACATTAAATAGTGTTCTCCTAATCATTTTATTCTTCTTTATATCAGCATTATTAGCACTGAAATTAACATGAATGGTACGAAAATAGATGTTACTATAAAACCAACAATTTTTATTAGGTGGAACTCATCAATTTTGTATTTAGCAAATTTCGCAATGACCTCCTATTTATTCGCTTTTTATAGTTCATGTATGTGTAAAAAAGCCTATATTGAACATCTAATTATAAGCGAATTCCTAATGCTAAAAGCAATCTAACTTACTTAAATATTATTATGAGTTTTTATTGAAATTGAATAAATTTAAACTATTTCTTAGTCTCTCCATATCGTTAGAAGTTGGTTCTTTATATAATCAGATAAATTAGAATCTTCAAGTAATGTATCTTTAAAAAGTTCAGTTTCTAAATCAACTCTAATATTTGAAGTTAGAAAATTTTCTATTTCATATATAGATTCACAATCAATTTTGTTGCTGTCATATATATAAACACTATATTTAATTAAATCATTTAGTACGTTTAAAAGAATTTGATGAACTTATACAAAAGTTTCAAGAAATAGAAAAAATATCTTCTGATATAAGTTTGGCGACCGAATTAAATGACGCACAAAAATGGATGAAATTAAATTAAAATGCGATATACATGTTTCAGTGGTGTTGTTGTGTATGGTGATATTAAAGTCTGTGAAAATAATCATGGCGAATTAATCAAAAAGTACTGCAATTATAAAAATATCATATATATGTGATTGTATTTTATTACGATGAAGTAAATGATTTAAAGCAGATACATGTTCCATTTTTAAATGTTGAACTTCTTTGCGTAATTTTATTAACTCTTTTTCATCACTTTTTAAATTATCTTGATGATTGAAGGATTCAGTATTTTGGTGTTGTTTTATCGAATTTGAGAAAATTGAGGGTTTTAAATCATACTCGCGTATAATTTCATTCTTAAGCTTACCATTTTCATATAATCTAACCACTTGTAACTTAAACTCTGAACTAAATGTTCTTCTTTCTTTTGTCATAATAAAATTGACTACTTTCTTAATTTAACAATATCTATTCTCATAGAATTTGTTCAATTAAGTGTAGACGATTCACTGACACATCATGAGTACGTAAGGAATTTTGATCGTTCATTGTTATTGCTTTATGTTTTAAGAAATGTGCTATTGAAGGGTTTAAAGATGTTTGGAATTTCTTGGTTTCTTGACTTATATAGTTATGAAAGAGGGCGTTGTCCTTTATTAAATTTCTGAGATCAGAAATGCTATAAATAAAATGATTAAGATTTTTTGTTTTCATGTAATTTAAGAAATGGATTTGTTTTTTGTGGGTTATTTTTAATTCTGTTCTTAAATGGTTTGAATTTTGCGGTTGCAAATATGATAGCTGCTTCTTTTGACAAAGTAATAGAACCTTTTTCTTCTGGTACCACGATATTCACTCCTTGTACAATTCAATTTAAGTCTTATAAAATAATTTTACTATACAAAATAGGTTGTGTAAATAGTTTCTTATTGTTACCAAATAATTCTCTTAAAAGCGTTATGCAATGCCAAACAACACTAATGGGGTGTAACTACTTCCCTGTGAATATTTTATTAGCATTATTTACATACACGTTCTTTAATGTGAATTTTTAAAATTACAGTTTACATGTAACGTTGTGCAATGTATTCTGTATATAGAAGTGTAAAAACACAATTGGGTTGGTAGTCCCAATGCAGTTTTAAAACTGTCAGTAACCTTCCTCCTCGGGTCGTCCGTCATTTCTAATAAAACTAGAGGAGGGATAGCATGGAGCTATCTATTTTTTACAATGGGCAATTTTTTGTAGCATTAGTAGAATATAAAATGGTAAATAATTCTAAATTTATCCAATACACATTTGGGAATGAACCTGATGATTTAGAGGTATTAGATTTTATTCATCATCAATTAATGAAAAGTATTGATGATGTGCAAACTATTGTTTGTACTAAAAATATTTCAAGGAAAGTAAATCCGAAAAGGCTACAAAGACAAATTGCTAAAGAGCAAAAGAAACCTAAATACTCTACCCAAGCACAAATAGCTATTAAGAAAGAATTAGAACTAAAGAAAAAACAAAAACGGAAGCGCTATAAAGAAAAACGTGATGCATTTCAAAAAAGAAAAAGAGAAATTAAAAAGGTCAAAGCCAAAGAGAAGCATAAGGGGCATTAGCAATACGACAAATAAATTAAAACAAAATGATTTATAGGTGGTTGGGATGATTTTAATTAGTTCGTGTTTGATAGGCGATAATGTAAGATACGATGGTGGTAATCAATTGAATGTTAGATTGAAAAAATTAATAGACAGCGGAAAAGCTATTCACGCATGTCCAGAATTACTTGGTGGATTATTAATTCCTAGAGAACCTGCAGAAATTATTGGTGGCGATGGTTTTGATGTGTGGAATGACGCTGCAAAGGTTGTTACTATTTCGAACAAAGACGTAACTGACGATTATAAACATGGAGCAATAGTTACATTAAAAATTTTGAAAAAATATCAATGTGATACAGTTATTTTAAAAGCAAATAGCCCATCATGTGGATCACAAGAGATATATGATGGGAATTTTACAGGAAATAAGAAAAAGGGTGTAGGTGTGGCAACTGCTTTACTCATTAATGAAGGTATAAAAGTTTATGATGAAAATACGTTTTTTGACCAAAACATGATTGAAACGATAGTACATGAAAAGTAAGGATTGAGAATATAAGCAATGGACTAATTTATTGAGTTGCGTTATTTCTTATAAAAATAATTTTTAAAATTGTTTTAATAATAGTTTGATTGTGATAATATATCAGTATAGATAATTTAGTTAACAGACCCATGAAAGTAGAAACCCCACCATATGGGAATTTCGAAATCATGGGTTTTTTGTTTTAAAGGATTGATGCAATAGATAAAGTAGCCATTCTAATATATGGAGAATTTATCAGTTCAAAATTAAAACAGATATGGGTTTTCTTCATTAAATAAACTTTCTATAAGGAAACAGAGGCAACGCTACTGTCACCTCTGCTTGACATACCAGGATGAAATACTCTGAGTTTATGAACGTCCACATCCAAACCCTCCAAACCCTCCAAACCCCAGTCTGCACCTACTCCTCCCCCAAACACCAATTCTTACCAAAGCATTGATATGAGTGCCAATACTGGCAATGTGCCTTGTTTGAAAAAGATACTAATATTGCTTGAAAGGCCACCATAAATAGCAACGCCAATGATATACACTAAAATAGCTGCGCATATTTCTTTTGGATTACTGCTGATAAACAAACCGTATATTAGCAAAACTCCGATTAAACCGTTATATACGCCTTGGTTCTTCAAAAGTACGTTAATATTTTTGTCTTTCAATTTACCAATGCTAATATTAAATGTTTCACTTGTTTTCCTTGAAGTTGTTGCGAATGTTTCGAGATACATAATATAGAAAAACTCTAATGCTACAAATATGATTAAAATTGTCGAGATGATATTCATTGTAACGCTCCTTTAGTATTAAATATTTTCTTGTAAAAATGATTGCAGTGTCTGTGGTTGATCATTGACTAATTGTTGGAAATCATTGGATTCTTGGTCTAATAGTCCTCTTGCTCCTGCGTCGTACATTGATGCCAATAATGCACCAAAGCCTTTAGGTTCATCGTACATTTCTGCAAATGTCTCTAATGAAACGGGTTCATATTTAATTTCTGTGCCTGATGCCTCAGATAAAATAGCGGCAAGTTCCTTCATATCATAACTGTAGCCTGATAATAAATAACGTTTGCCCCAAGTATCTGGATTTTTAATAATAGCAATGACACCTCTAGCAATATCATTTCTAGTAATATAATTAATACGACCATCACCAGCTGGATAAATCAGTTTATGCATATTCATCAATTCTGGTAAATATGGTTTAAGTGGATCCATGTACATTGCCATTCTTACATACGTATAATCAATGCCACTTGTTGCCAATAAACGTGATGCATATCCGAAATAAGGGCTCATATGGAATGGATTATTATGCTGATCTGCGTAATAACCTATGAAAATGATATGAGCAACGCCACTTTGCTTTGCGGCATATACTAAATTTTCCACTTCAGGAATACGTTTAAATGATGGATGGATAATACTTGGAATAAACACAACGGTATCCATTCCTTTAAATGCTTCTACCATGCTTTCTTGATTAAAATAATCTAATTGTCGAACAGGAACTTTTCCGCGCCAATCTTCTGGAACTTTCTCAACATTTCTAACACCAATGTGAAAATGATCTATGTGATTTGCAATGGCTTGATTTGTAATATGTGTGCCTAAATGACCTGTAGCACCTGTTAACATAATATTCATTCACTTCATCTCCTAATCTTTATATACATAACATAATACTTATTCGATGATTTTCAAAACATTTGATTTAATAAAAAATTGTAATCTGTATTTATTGTCGCTGTGTATAGTAAATTCGTATATGTTATTAATGTTGGAAATACCGTAATGACGCGTTTTAGTTGATGTGTGTCACCATAATCTTTGATAATTTTTACATGGTACTGCGACGATATGGTGTCATTTTTGTGTCTGAAAGTTTTACAGTTTTTAAAATTAAAATGGTATAAAGTGTGAATTGTATAAAAATGAGTCTCGTAGGATAAGAATTGATTAATAACAGTTAGCATTTTATTAATTACCTTAACAATGATTCAAGTTTAGTTAAATGAGGTTTAATTTGAAAGGGAATAGCGCCTCAATATAATGTAGGTAGATTGTTCATATTACGTAATTGAAAAATCAAATTTAAATAGATTGGGGCTAAAAATTATGAAATTTAAAGCGATAGCAAAAGCAAGTTTAGCATTGGGAATGTTAGCAACAGGTGTAATTACGTCGAATACACAATCAGTACAAGCGAAAACAGAAGTAAAACAACAAAGTGAGGCTGATTTAAAACTTTATTATAGTGGACCAAGTTTTGAATATAAAAAAGTAACTGGATATGGATTTATTGAAGGTAAAGATAGATTCATTGATTTTATATACAATGGACAATATAATAAAATATCTTTAGTTGGTTCTGATAAAGATAAATATAATGAAGAAGTTAACCCAGATATAGATGTGTTTGTTGTTAGAGAAGGAAACGGTAGACAAGCTGATAATCATTCGATTGGTGGCGTAACAAAAACTAATAGAGGAGTGTATTACGACTATATACACACACCAATTCTTGAAATCAAGAAAGGTAAAGAAGAACCACAAAATAGTCTGTATCAAATTTATAAAGAAGACATTTCGCTAAAAGAACTTGATTATAGATTAAGAGAACGTGCAATTAAGCAACACGGCTTGTATTCAAATGGTCTTAAACAAGGTCAAATTACAATTACAATGAAAGATGGCAAATCACATACAATCGATTTAAGTCAAAAACTTGAAAAAGAACGTATGGGTGATTCTATCGACGGCAGACAAATACAAAAAATTCTAGTAGAAATGAAATAATACTTTCTAACAGCAAAGCGCTATGTTGAATCGTGCTTGTTATGGAAATATATGGAAGTTAAGCGACGTACTGTTGCTTAGCTTCTTTTTTTGAGGGTCAAAGTTAGAAAACTCACACAAACAGTCGCACCACGCATTATCTTTTACTTAACTAGTTTAATCATATTTTATGAATAGTTAAAAAAGGGTTAATGTGAATATCAGCATACAGCTCCTATAATATGGTTGTATGATTCAATTTACGTAATAAAACAATCTAATCTAATATATTGGAGCATACAATTATGAAAATGAAATCAATTGCAAAAGTAAGTTTAGTCTTGGGTATTTTAGCTACAGGTGTAAATACTGTAACGGAACAACCGGTGCATGCCGAAAATAAACATGTTCAAGTAAGTCAAAATAGTAAAAATTTAAAAGCGTACTATACTCAACCGAGTGTTGAATATAAAAATGTGACAGGTTATATCAGTAGTATTCAACCTAAACCAGGCACTAAATTTATGAATATGATAGAAGGTAATACAGTTAATAATCTAGCTTTAGTTGGCAAAGATAAGGAACACTATCATACGGGTGTACATCGCAACCTTGATATATTTTATGTTAATGAGGATAAGAGATTTGAAGGTGCAAAGTACTCGATTGGTGGTATCACAAAAGCAAGCGATAAAGTTGTCGACCAAGTAGCAGAAGCAAGAGTCATTAAAGAAGATCACACTGGTGAATATGCATATGACTTTTTCCCATTTAAAATAGATAAAGAAGCAATGACATTGAAAGAGGTTGATTTTAAAATAAGAAAACATCTTATTGATCATTATGGTCTTTATGGGGAAATGAGTTCAGGAACAGTTACTGTCCAAATGAAATACTATGGCAAGTATACAATTGAATTGGATAAAAAGTTACAAGAAGACCGAATGGGCGATATCGTCAAAGTTATAGATATTGATAGAATTGAAGTCAAAGTTAAAAAAGCATAATACTTAGATTGGTCGTCGTAATGAATTGAAATTGCAATAGTGAGGTTAAGTGATGATAAAACATTACTTAACTTCTTTTTTATGTCTTAAAATCATTTCAATGATACGTAGTAACACCACATAAACCTTGAAAGTACTCATTATTTTTTGCTTAAATGACTTAATAATACTTCAACAATTGTTAAACGAGGGTTAATGTGAATAGACCAATACGTCTTCTATAATGAAGTTGTATGATTCTAATTACGTAAAGAACAATCGAATAATTACGATTGGAGCATACAACTATGAAAATGACACAAATTGCGAAAACCAGTTTAGCACTATCACTTTTAACAACAGGCGTAAGTATAGTAACAACGCAATCAGCCAAAGCAGAAGTAGCATCAGCACTTAAAACAGAACAGACGCCAAAATCTAACATACAAAAAGCAACAACATCGCCTTCATCAAAAGCAGAAGCAACACAACAAACACCAAGCGTAACTACAACACCCCCACCAAATGTACAACCGCAATCGCCAACCACAAAACAAGCACAAAAGGAAATAAACCCTAAATATAAGGATTTAAGATCATATTATACGAAACCGAGTTTAGAATTCGAAAAGCAATTTGGCTTTATGTTGAAACCATGGACGACAGTTAGGTTTATGAATGTTATACCGGATTGGTTCATTTATAAAATAGCTTTAGTTGGAAAAGATGATATGAAATATAAAGATGGACCTTACGATAATATTGATGTATTTATCGTTTTAGAGGACAATAAATATCAATTAAAAAAATATTCTGTCGGGGGTATCACGAAGACAAATAGTAAAAAAGTTGATCATAAAGCAGAATTAAGCATTACTAAAAAAGATGAGGAAGGCAAAATCTCACGCGATGTTTCAGAATACAAGATTACAAAAGAAGAGATTTCCTTGAAAGAGCTTGATTTTAAATTGAGAAAGCAACTCATTGAACAACATAATCTGTACGGTAATATTGGTTCAGGAACAATTGTTATTAAAATGAAAAATGGTGGGAAGTACACGTTTGAATTACACAAAAAATTACAAGAACATCGCATGGCAGATGTTATTGATGGTACAAATATTGATAGAATTGAAGTGAATCTAAAATCATCGTGATGGATACTGCATAGAACCGTTGAACGATGAAATGAGAAGTTGAGTGACAACGATTTACATGTTGCTCAGCTTCTTTCGTGTTACGCAGTGGTATAAGAAGGCGAATATTTGATGTTGACCAAACACAACATGCTTATGTCCTATATGTGTCTAAAAATACCAATCTATCAAGCGTTGAAGTACAACAAAAGTCATTTTTATTTAACGAACATTATGGATTCTTTAATTTAATTAACGATGATTCAAATATAGTTAAACAAGGTTTAATGTGAATAGAGACATACGCCAACTATAATAAAGCTGTATGATTCAATAAACGTAATCGAACAAATCTAATAATTACGATTGGAGCATACAACTATGAAGATGACAGCAATTGCGAAAGCCAGTTTAGCTCTAAGTATTTTAGCAACTGGGGTTATAACATCTACGGCTCAAACTGTAGATGCGAGCGAACATGAATCAAAATATGAAAATGTGACAAAAGATATCTTTGACTTAAGAGATTACTATAGTGGCGCAAGTAAGGAACTTAAAAATGTTACTGGCTATCGTTATAGCAAAGGTGGCAAGCACTACCTTATCTTTGATAAAAATAGAAAGTTCACAAGAATACAAATTTTTGGTAAAGATATAGAAAGGATTAAAGCACGTAAAAATCCAGGTCTCGATATATTTGTAGTTAAAGAAGCGGAAAATCGCAACGGCACAGTGTATTCATATGGTGGTGTTACTAAGAAAAATAAAGGTGCTTATTATGATTACTTAAGCGCACCTAGATTCGTTATTAAAAAAGAAGTAGGTGCAGGTGTTTCTGTACATGTTAAAAGATACTACATTTATAAGGAAGAGATTTCGCTGAAAGAACTTGATTTTAAATTACGACAGTATTTAATTCAAGATTTTGATTTGTATAAAAAGTTTCCTAAAGCTAGCAAGATAAAAGTGACAATGAAAGATGGCGGCTATTATACGTTTGAACTCAATAAAAAGTTACAAACAAACCGAATGAGTGACGTCATAGATGGCAGAAATATTGATAAAATAGAAGCCAATATTAGATAATTCAACAAAACATGGATAATAGTAAAATATGGATAGTATAGATGAGCTAGGCAGCATAGGTTGCTTAGCTTCTTTTTTGAGTCATGATAATCGGAAGTGAAGTGGGTCGATGAAAGATGATAACGACAATAAAACTTGTGAAAATGGTTGATACCTATAGTTGCACGGTGTCGCATTGGTGACATGAAACAATGTGGAAAACATAATTAAATTGAAGGAAAGTGTGAATGGTGAAAAAAATAGCATAGTGTTATAAAAAATGATTAATACTGTTAGGATTCCATTAATTAGCTTAACGTTGGTTCAGGAATAGTTAAAATGGGGTTAATTCATAGCGCAGTATCCTGCATATATAATGATAGTAGATTGTTCGTATTACGTAATTGAATTAATCACATAAACATATATTAAGACAAAATTTATAAATAGATTGGGAGAATAATACTATGAAATTAAAAACGTTAGCTAAAGCAACATTAGCATTAGGTTTATTAACTACTGGTGTCATTACATCAGAAGGTCAAGCAGTAAAAGCGGCAGAAAAGCAAGAGAGAGTACAACATTTATATGATATTAAAGACTTACATCGATACTACTCAGCACCAAGTTTTGAATATAGTAATATTAGCGGGAAGGTTGAAAACTACAATGGTTCTAACGTTGTACGCTTTAACCAAAAAGATCAAAATCACCAATTATTCTTACTAGGAAAAGATAAAGATAAATATAAAGAAGGTCTTCAAGGTCAAAATGTCTTTGTGGTACAAGAATTAATTGATCCAAACGGCAGACTATCTACTGTTGGTGGTGTAACGAAGAGCAATAACAAAACTTCTGAAACTAAAACACAATTAGTTGTTAATAAAGTTGATGGCGGAAATTTAGATGCATCAATTGACTCATTTTTAATTCAAAAAGAAGAAATCTCATTAAAAGAACTTGATTTCAAAATTAGAAAACAATTAGTTGAAAATTACGGATTATATCAAGGTACATCTAAATACGGTAAAATCATTATCAATTTGAAAGACGAGAAAAGAGAAGTAATTGATTTAAGTGATAAATTGGAATTCGAGCGCATGGGCGATGTGTTGAATAGTAAAGACATTAGAGGTATAGCAGTCACTATTAACCAAATTTAAAGTAAGCAATCAATGACTTTAAAGTAATAAATTTTGAAGCAGCTTAACGATGAAACGTTGAATAAATATGTATATCCTATCAAAGGAGCGTATTTAAAGCAATGCCGTCGTTAGGCTGTTTTTTTACATTTGATAACACAAGTCACGAGTATACTAAATAAGTCATACCACTCATTAAAACCACGTGCTTTGAATATTAATTAGGTGTTCATTAACAATGATTCAAAGTTATTTAAACGCACGTTAATGTCAGTTTGTTTTGAAGCACTTTATAATAAAGGCAGATGTTTCAAATTACGTAATAAAAACAATCCAATACAATAGATTGGAGCACAGAAATATGAAATTAACAGTATTAGCTAAAGCAACATTAGCATTAGGAATATTAACTACAGGTGTGATGACAGCAGAAAGTCAAACTGTTCACGCGAAAGTAAAGTTGGATGAAACACAACGCCAATATTATATAAATATGCTAAAAGATTACTATTCTCAAGAAAGCTATGAATCAACAAACATTAGTGTTAAAAGTGAAGATTATTATGGGTCTAACGTTTTAAACTTTAACCAACGAAATAAAAATTTCAAAGTATTTCTAATTGGCGACGATAGAAATAAATATAAAGAACTGATGCATGGCCGTGATGTCTTTGCAGTACCTGAATTAATAGATACTAAAGGCGGCATATATACCGTTGGCGGTATAACAAAGAAAAATGTGAGATCCGTGTTTGGCTATGTAAGTCATCCAGGACTGCAAGTTAAAAAAGTTGATCCTAAAGATGGCTTTTCGATAAAAGAGTTGTTCTTTATTCAAAAGGAAGAAGTATCGTTGAAGGAACTTGATTTTAAAATAAGAAAAATGTTAGTCGAAAAATATAGATTGTATAAAGGCGCGTCAGATAAAGGTAGAATCGTTATTAATATGAAAGACGAAAAGAAGCATGAAATTGATTTAAGTGAAAAATTAAGTTTTGATCGTATGTTTGATGTAATAGATAGTAAGCAAATTAAAAATATTGAAGTGAATTTGAATTAATTAAGCATAATAGATTAAGAAGCGGCTTAACGACAAAATGTGCATTGACACCCGTGTCCTTATATAAGGAACCGTGTTAAATACATTACTGTTGTTAAGTTGTTTTTTGCATTTCAAAGTGCAGAACAGAGTATCAACATTTGTTGTAGTAAACAATGACTCAGCTAAACAACGACATGTAAAGCGTGAAAGGCATTGAATCTGAACATTAAAATATATTTGTTTTTCATTAATAATAATTCACGCATATTTAAATCGAGGTTAATTATCGCGTTAAATGATAGACGTTATAATAAGCCTATATGATTCAAATTACGTAATGAAAACAATCCAATATATTAAGATTGGAGTAAATAAATATGAAATTGACAGTATTAGCAAAAGCTACATTAGCATTAGGGATTTTAACAACAGGAACTTTAACAACAGAGGCCCATTCAGGTCATGCAAAACAAATTCATAAGTCAGTAAACAAACATGACAAAGAAGCATTACACCGATACTACAGTGGAAACTTTAAGGAAATGAAAAACATTAATGCTTTGAAACATGGTAAAAACAACTTACGTTTTAAATATAGAGGTATGAAGACTCAAGTATTATTGCCTGGAGATGAGTACCGTAAATATCAACAGCGAAGACATACGGGCTTAGATGTGTTTTTTGTTCAAGAAAGAAGAGACAAGCACGACATATCATATACTGTTGGTGGTGTAACAAAGACCAATAAAACATCCGGCTTTGTCAGCACACCAAGATTAAATGTTATAAAAGAAAATGGTGAAGATGCTTTTGTGAGAGGATACCCTTATGATATTAAAAAAGAAGAAATATCACTAAAAGAATTAGATTTTAAGTTGAGAAAGCATTTAATTGAGAAATATGGCTTGTATAAAACGATTTCAAAACATGGTAGTGTTAAAATCAACATGAAAGATGGCAGCTTTTATAACCTTAATCTAAGGTGTAAATTAGCGTTCAAATATATGGGGGAAGTCATAGAAAGCAAACAAATTAAAGATATTGAAGTTAACTTAAAGTAATTAATTACGAACAATAAAAAGTAATTGAAGCGGCTTAACGATGAAAAGTAAATTGGTGCGCATACCTTACAAATAAGGATGCGTCAATCGATATCGTCGTTAAGCCGTTTTGTTTGCGTTTTATGAATTCTATCCCAATCTCCATGAATATAAAAATTTCCACCACCGACATCAAAATTCTCAACATCGCAACAAAACCAAATGTTATAATAAATCTATTACACAAAGAGATAAATTACTTATTCAAAGGCGGAGGAATCACATGTCTATTACTGAAAAACAACGTCAGCAACAAGCTGAATTACATAAAAAATTATGGTCGATTGCGAATGATTTAAGAGGAAACATGGATGCGAGTGAATTCCGTAATTACATTCTAGGCTTGATTTTCTATCGCTTCCTATCTGAAAAAGCGGAACAAGAATACGCAGATGCCTTGGCAGGTGAAGATATCACGTATCAAGAGGCATGGGCAGACGAAGAATACCGTGAAGACTTAAAAGCAGAATTAATTGATCAAGTCGGTTACTTCATTGAACCACAAGATTTATTCAGTGCGATGATTCGTGAAATTGAAACACAAGATTTCGATATCGAACATCTGGCGACGGCAATTCGTAAAGTTGAAACATCAACACTAGGTGAAGAAAGTGAAAATGACTTTATCGGACTGTTCAGCGATATGGACTTAAGTTCAACGCGACTAGGTAACAATGTCAAAGAACGTACTGCACTAATTTCCAAAGTCATGGTTAATCTTGACGACTTACCATTCGTTCACAGTGACATGGAAATTGATATGTTAGGTGATGCATACGAATTCCTTATCGGGCGATTTGCGGCGACAGCGGGTAAAAAAGCAGGCGAGTTCTATACACCACAACAAGTATCTAAGATACTGGCGAAGATTGTCACAGACGGTAAAGATAAATTACGTCACGTGTATGACCCAACATGTGGTTCCGGTTCATTACTGTTACGTGTAGGTAAAGAGACACAAGTGTATCGTTATTTCGGACAAGAACGTAACAATACCACTTACAACTTAGCGCGCATGAACATGTTATTACATGATGTACGTTATGAAAATTTCGATATCCGTAATGATGACACGTTGGAAAATCCAGCCTTTTTAGGTCATACATTTGATGCGGTTATTGCGAACCCACCATACAGTGCGAAATGGACAGCAGATTCAAAATTTGAAAATGACGAACGATTCAGTGGTTACGGCAAACTTGCGCCAAAGTCTAAAGCAGACTTTGCCTTTATTCAACACATGGTACATTACCTAGACGATGAAGGTACCATGGCAGTCGTACTCCCACATGGTGTATTATTCCGTGGGGCTGCAGAAGGTGTCATTCGTCGTTATTTAATTGAAGAAAAGAACTACTTAGAAGCCGTGATTGGCTTACCAGCGAATATTTTCTATGGGACAAGTATTCCAACATGTATTTTAGTATTTAAAAAATGTCGCCAACAAGACGACAACGTACTATTTATCGATGCATCCAATGATTTTGAAAAAGGAAAAAATCAAAACCATTTAACCGATGCCCAAGTCGAACGAATTATTAACACATATAAGTGTAAAGAAACGATTGATAGATATAGCTACAGCGCGACATTACAAGAGATTGCCGAGAACGATTATAACCTAAACATACCGAGATACGTTGATACATTCGAAGAAGAAGAACCGATTGACTTAGAGCAGGTCCAGCAAGATTTGAAAAATATCGATAAAGAAATCGCACAAGTTGAACAAGAAATCAATGCATACCTAAAAGAACTTGGGGTGTTGAAAGATGAGTAATACACAAAAGAAAAATGTGCCAGAGTTGAGATTCCCAGGGTTTGAAGGCGAATGGGAAGAGAAGAAGGTTGGCGAGTTATTAGAATTTAAAAATGGTTTAAATAAAGGAAAGGAATATTTTGGCTCAGGATCGTCGATTGTTAACTTCAAAGATGTATTTAATAACCGGAGCATAAATACAAATAATCTGACTGGAAAAGTTAATGTGAATAGCAAAGAACTGAAGAATTATTCCGTTGAAAAGGGTGATGTTTTTTTTACAAGGACTAGTGAGGTGATTGGTGAAATAGGTTATCCGTCTGTAATTTTAAATGACCCTGAAAATACTGTGTTTAGTGGATTTGTATTAAGAGGGCGGCCTAAATCAGGAATTGATTTAATAAATAATAATTTTAAATAATTCATTTAGAAAAGAAATGATTACAAAAAGTTCTATGACAACTAGAGCTTTAACATCAGGTACCGCAATTAATAAAATGAAAGTCATATACCCTGTTTCTGCTAAAGAACAGAAAAAAATAGGTGACTTCTTCAGCAAACTCGATCGACAAATTGAACTAGAAGAACAAAAACTTGAATTACTTCAACAACAGAAAAAAGGATATATGCAGAAAATCTTCTCACAAGAATTGCGATTCAAAGATGAGAATGGAAATGATTATCCGAATTGGAGAACAATTGAATTAAAAAATATTTTAGAAAACATTGTGGATAATAGAGGGAAAACACCAGATAATGCTCCTAGTGAAAAATATCCTTTATTAGAAGTGAATGCATTAGGATATTATCGTCCAGCATATATAAAAGTAAGTAAATTTGTTAGTGAAAACACTTATAATAACTGGTTTAGAGAACATTTAAAAGAAAATGATATTCTTTTTTCTACTGTAGGAAATACTGGAATAGTTAGTCTTATGGATAATTACAAAGCTGTAATAGCTCAAAATATCGTAGGATTAAGGGTAAATAATAATAACCTCCCTTCATTTATTTACTATATGCTATCGTATAAGGGAAATCAGAAAAAAATAAAAAGAATTCAAATGGGGGCTGTACAACCAAGTGTGAAAGTTTCTCAATTTAAGTTTATAAAATATTTAGTACCAATAAAAGATGAACAAGAGAAGGTAGCTAAACTGTTGATTGAAATAGATAAATTAGTGAATAAACAATTAATAAAAATAGAATTACTTCAACAACGAAAAAAAGCCTTACTTAAATCGATGTTTATTTAAATCTGCTGAAGTTTATTTTATAGGAAATGATGATGTTTCATCACTCGATTAATAAGTGGAGTTTATTTATGAAGCTTCAAAATCAAAAACGAACATTAAATTTAGGCACTGTGATAGCACGGTGTCTTTTTGTGTCGAAATTGTGTACAGAATAAGTAGTTAAATAAAGATTAAGTTGAGATAAAGTGTTATTCGTAAATAAAAGAGAGTAGATCGATAGGAATTGAATGATATTAGTTAACTATTTATTAAATTACTTAATAATGATTAATTTTTAGTTAAAGTAAGTTTAATGTGAAGCACGACCGTTGCTCATTATAATGAATGAGGATTGTTCGTATTGCGTAATAGAATAAATCAAATAGACTAAAAATTGGGAGCATAGAATTATGAAATTAAAAAATATTGGGATTTTAACAACAGGGATGATTACAACTACTGCTCAGCCAGTAAAAGCAGAAAGTATGGATAGCTCATTAACTGCTATTTCTAATGATACTCAAAAATTGAAAGATTATTATACAGGAACAAGTTTTGATTATAAAAATTTAAAAGGGTATAGAGAAGGTAATATCGCAACATTTATTTTTAATTCACAGCAAATAGATGTAAATTTAACCGAAAATGAAAAAAATAAGTTTGAAGATGGAAATGGAATACAAAATGTGGATGTGTTTGTTGTGAGAGAAGGATCTGGTAGGCAAGCAACAGATTATTCAATTGGAGGAATTTCAAAAACCAATGGGGAAAATTACAAAGATTATGTAAATAGACCTCATATAGAAGTTAAAAGAGAAAGAGGAATGTTTACAACGGTTAAAAGTGATACTGATTTTTACATAAATAAAGAGGAAATCTCATTAAAAGAACTTGATTTTAAATTAAGAAAGCACTTAATTGATAAACATGATCTTTATAAGACAGAGCCTAAAGACAGTAAAATTAGAGTTACTATGAAAAATGGTGATTTTTATACTTTTGAATTGAATAAAAAGTTACAAACTCATCGTATGGGTGATGTGATTGATGGTAGAAAAATAGAGAAAATTGAAGTGAATTTATAATATTATTCGAGGGAGTATATCATGAGGGAAAATTTTAAGTTACGTAAAATGAAAGTCGGTTTAGTATCTGTAGCAATTACAATGTTATATATTATGACAAACGGACAAGCGGACGCATCAGAAAAAGAAAATAACAATCAGCAAGAAAGTAATGAAAAAGCTCATACAGAAAAAAATAATGCACAGGTTAAAAACACTGATGTTAAAACTGCAACTGACAAGCCAGCTAATTTTGTAAATTTGGAAGATGTTAAGCCAGGTGATACATCAATTAAAGGTAAAACATTACCAAATCATATAATTTTATTGAATATAGACAGACAAAGTGCCGATTCATTTGAAGGCTCTGATGGAGAGCTTGTTATGTCAGATGATAAAGGTAACTTCAATTATGATTTAAAAGACCGTAAAATAGTCCATAATCAAGAAGTTGAAGTTTCATCATCATCTTTAGATGATTTAGGTGATGAAGAGGAAGAGGTTGAAGAAAAAGAAGAAGTTCAAGAAGAGGAAACAGGTGCTAAATCTACTGTCACAACACCAAGGTATGAAAAAGCATATAAAGTTCCAAATCAGCAATTAAAACAAGAAAATGGACATCATCAAGTATTAGTTGAACCAATTACCGCAGGATCTGGTATTATTAAAGGTCATACTTCGGTGAAAGGAAAAGTTGCTCTTTCAATTAATAATAAATTTATTAATCTTGGTGATAGTACTGATGTTGAAAATCGTTTAACTGAAGACCAAGGAAAAACTAGGTATCAAGGTATTTGGAAACATATAGATGATAAAGGTTATTTTGAATTTGATTTCAAACGTAAACCATATGATAACTTAAAATTGAATCCAGATGATAATGTGTCATTAACATTCTTGCCAAACGATGAAGAAGAAGCTTTAAAGCCAATTATATTTAAAACAAAAGTAACAAGTTTTGATAATATTGAATCTGCTATAACTAGCTATAATCCTAAAAATGTCAATAAAGTAACAACTCTTACTAATGTAAAAGAAGACTTAGTAGTTGAAGATATTTATGGCTTTGAATATAAAAGTGAACAAGGAAGAGGAATTCCTCAAAATAATAGCCATAGTACTAAAGAAATTAAAGGTAAAACAAAATTTGCGAATGCAGTTGTAAAAGTTGATTCTGAATTAGGTGAAGGTCAAGAATTCCCAGATTTACAAGTTAATGAAAATGGGGAATTCACTTTTAATTCGTTTGACGCTGGTTATAGATTATACAATGGCGAAAAGTTGAACTTTACTGTTGTAGATCCAATTACTGGAGACTTGCTTAGTCAAGGATTTGTTAGCAAAAATATAGATGTTTATGAATCGCCTGAGCAAAAGAAAGAGCGAGAATTTGATGAAAAACTTGAAAGTATTCCGGCTTATTATCAATTACACGGAGACAAAATAATTGGATTTGATACTGAGGGTGGTGTATCAACTTGGTTTGATGCACTTGATAAGAAAGAACTGGAAAAAGTTCTTCGCCAATACTAATTAAATAAAACAGCTTAATGATGTAATGAAACTAGTGAGTTAATCACTGACTTCTACGTCATTGAGCTGTTTTTTATTTGCTTCGTTACAAAGCATTATTGAATTTATTTTACGTGTTCATATTTTGAAACATCAAAGCCGTCTTGCTTAGCTTTGTTGATAATGTCTTTGATTGAATGTAGTCCTTTATCGGCGAAGTATGATCTTAAGTTGTCTTTTGTAGCTTGGTCAGCATTCTTATCTAATAACACATCGATATAGCTTAATTCATGTTCTAAGAAGTTTGCATCATCATGTAGTACGAGTCCATTTTGAGAATAAACTTTTGCATCTGCTTGATTACCATATCCAACAACCCCAGTTGCTAATACACCTACCATTGCCGTAGCTACTAAAACTTTTTTAAATTTCATATCTATCACTCCTCTAAAAATTGTAACTCTATCATAACACTGAATATTAAGAAAATTACGTTTATTAAGTCGAATTAATAATTTTTAATAAATAGTTAAAGTGGCAAATATTGCTAAAAAGCAATTAATCTTTAGTGCGATGCTTATGGATTTTCCTACTAAAACCTTGATTTCAAAGAGGGTTTAAATCAAATGAAACAATAATAAAAAAAATGACGCAACATAATAATAAGTACAAATTTAATTAAGAAATAAAATTGATTGTATATG